>Ga0194115_10001105_pt1 | contig 35909 bp, 35 predicted proteins | sample TA2MahsurfametaG_3_FD_148656 | JGI IMG/M metagenome (GOLD analysis project Ga0194115, IMG submission 148656) | Freshwater microbial communities from Lake Tanganyika, Tanzania - TA2015002 Mahale S4 surface | ecosystem: Environmental > Aquatic > Freshwater > Lake | place: Tanzania: Lake... | reverse complement strand
GCCTTATGAGTCATGGGCCACGATTGCCCTATGTGTCGTAGGTTGGAGTCAAAGTAACCTGGGATCATACCTATGTCCGGTAGGTATGTTACCACATTCCCGTCCGAAATGCTGTTACTTGGGCTACTACAGTACACAGTAGATGAAGAACTCTGTGGTGAACTCCTCATTTACAGTTGATAAATTGGGACTAGTAGGCGAAAGAAGAGGATGTACGAAACATTTCGTTGCCTACAACAAACATTCCGTATCATGAAATGATCAGCTAGAGAATAGCTATCCCTAAAGTCAATGCCTAGAAACTTGGGGAAGTTACTCGTCATCCTCCTCAAGCGATGCTTTCTTAGCGTCCTTTTTGGCTTGAACCTTGGCTTTACGCTCGTCGTGAGTGAGTTTGGCCTTGCGCTTGAAGCTTTTATCAGGGGAAAATTCCTTCTTGGGAGCGGCAGATGGATCTTCTCTGATCTTTTCGTGGACGGATTCCAGTAGCTCTTCTAGGCCTTCAGCCTCTACGTCGTTGGAGATGTAAGCAGAGAAGTGCTCTTGGTACTTCTGATTATCTTCCTCTTCCAGGTACTCCATGTACTCGTTGACGTGGCCACCAAAGATACGTTCACGATGCATATCGGCGTCGTATTCCTTCGTAGCGCGGTCATAACCAGGGAATCGCTTGTTCGAGTGAGGGATATCCAAACCACCATCGGCGGCCCCCTTCATGGCTCCGAAAATACGGCAACCAGTCGTGGTGGCACGGGTACCGACATCAAGCAAGGCACGGAAGGGACGCCTGTCGTCGTCAACTTCCTCGACGAAATAGGTCTTCTTTTCATACTCCGTCGACACAACGTTCCCGTCCACCTCGGTATTACCCTCATAGACATCATCCAAACCAACCTTTTGGAGCAGACGACGAGCTACCAGGAGACCTGTGCAGTAAGCAGCGGCATAGTTCTTCAGACCAACCTTCAAACCATATCTGGCAAGTTCCGTGGATTCAGCTTGGCACATTACGCGGTCTCCCTCAACGGTGGCATAGGCAATCTGGCAGATAACCTTCCTGTTTGTGAAACGAACCACGAGACGGTACTTTGGCGATTGATACTTGTTCTTGTCTTGGGCACATAGTCGCTTGCGTTGACGATAGTCGGTCTTTCCTTCACGTCGACGTCGGAACTTGACCTGGTATCGGCTGAAATAAGACTTGGTCTTTTGGACTTTGACGAACGGCTACAGCGAAGAAAACACAGATGAGGAACATTGCAGGAGACTCAGCTCGTTTCGGCTGAATTCGATATTACGTACCATGGTTGAATACTAAGGGATATAAGATGCGCAGTGGCACTACGGTATTGTGTTTCTCAACTCTCATGGGGCGTACGGGTCAGCGTTCTGGAGCAGACGAGTAAATTCGGATTCAAGTAAGCGAAAAACAGTAAAAAGCAACTGCTGTATTCATACTATGATATCGTACCTATATACATATGACGTCCTTGACTATGATACAAGTCTTCAATATTCATATGTATATACATACTACCGCTACCGACACTGCCAGTACGGTAATAGCGACACCGGAAATGGAAACTCATTGAATGGTTCGATAAAAAAGAGCATTCGATAAAAAGCGCTTAAAAGATTTACGAAAGACCCAAAAAGAGGCCATTTGAATCGCGCTATTCACAGTCAATGATTGTGTTTTTCGTTCGTACATCACTTGATTGTGGGACAAGTGAGAAAGGAGGATACGCAACGACGACCGTCAGAAACTGGTCGAAAGCCCAGCGACACAATCCGTTCGCAGCCTTCCGTAGACTCCCACCATGTTTCGCGCTATTGTCTCCCTATTTCTCACCGTCGGCTTCGCTGTTCTCACGAATGAATGTCATGCCTTCGTTCCCCGAACGAATCTCGCCTTCTCTGTGAGATCTGTTGATGTTGGCGGCTCTAGATTGATGATGTCCGACGATTTTCTTCAAGAGACCCCTGAAGACACAAAAGAGCGCATCCAGGCGCTTGTGGACAATCATCCTGTCCTTTTGTTTATGAAAGGAAGCAAACTTTTCCCGCAGTGTGGTTTCTCGAACACAGCTGTTCAAATTCTTCAAGCATACGATATTGACTTTCACACGGTCGACGTTTTGAGCGACCAGGCGGTTCGAGAGGGTGTGAAGGTCTTTTCGCAGTGGCCCACCATCCCCCAGTTGTACGTTGCTGGCGAATTCATTGGAGGATCGGATATCATGATTGAAATGTACCAGACGGGTGAACTTGGAGAAATGATCGAAACGGCCAAAGCCAACATGATGTAGTCAACAGAATGAACGTGTAGGATGTTCCATTGGCGCAGCATGTGTTCGTACTGTACCTAGATAGCTGTATGTGGGTTTGGCATTTGGCAGGCAGTATCAATATACGATTACAAATTATATTTTGAGTCTCCACTCTGGAGACAAAGGATGGCTGCGAACGTTGTGAACCACAACCCGCGCCCCGCACAGCACTTATTCGTCGGTACCCTTGATGCAGGTCACAAGCCAGTCAAATCCTTCAAATAATCCCTTGCCCTTGAGCGCCGATGTCTCCTGTATGGACCATTGCCTATTCCGAATCTCCGGTAATCCTAAAGCATCACTGATCTGCTGCGCGTTCATCGCACCTTTTTGGTCTTGCTTGTTCGCAAATACGAGCAAAATTGCATCCTTTAATTCATCTTCTTCCAACATGGCGGCAAGTTCTCCCTTTGCCACGGGCATTCGCTCCGAGTCTGCACTATCCACAACAAAAATTATCGCATCTGTGTTCGGATAATAGCAACGCCAATAGGGTCGGATACTTGTTTGTCCTCCAAGATCCCACACTTGAAACTAAGATGAAGACCAGTGAGACGAGATGATATGGAGATCATGCCATTTCGTTCATCAGAATAACCAACGTTACCATACCTTGATATTTTTGTACTGCAGTGTCTCTACGTTGAAGCCAATCGTTGGTATAGTCTGTACCGCTTCGTCGCTTTCATTTTGCAGCCGGTATAGAATTGTAGTCTTGCCGGCATTGTCCAGACCCAGAATCAAAATGCGAACCTCTTTCGAGCCGAAAAGGCTTTCGAAAACTCTGCTGAATAAAATCCCCATTCTCTTCAGTTGTCTTCGGTGATGGATAGATAGATGGATGGATGAGGTACTGTACTAAGAGTGGAGCAGGTGCCCGATGGATATTGGGCTCCCTCACAAACTGACTTTAAAATGGGGAACAATGAACGATGACCGTCTTTGATTGTCCAACGTTCCGTACTGGTTTAGCGTTTTATGTGTCGACTCGAGGGATTCATGACAAAATGAGTTGGTCGACGTAGTCCGTCTCGTGGTCCGTCCCTAGAGAGTAGAGACACAGCATTTGATAACTGCAAGTTAGTCTCCACTCTCGGTATTCGTTCGGAACGAGGCATGGTTCATCTGCTGCGGTTTATACTCACTGTCAGAAATGGTCATGTCTGGCATTGAGAGACCATGGAAAAATGGGCGCAAGATTTCGGCGTATTCCCCGGCCCATATGTTTCTGGCGTTTTTCTTCGGTTGTGTGTCGACCTTGATGCTCGTCGTGAACTCCAGACTCGCAGCATTGAATAATCCATACTCTCTACCGAGCCTGGAGGTGAGAAAAGTCGATGAGAGCACAGCTCGAAAGATGCAACAAATTAGATTTGGCTCTCTTCAAAATATACGAATCTTGATCGCGGTGGCTGCCTTTGATTTCAACCAGCTACCACACCTGGAAGAAGTGCTGGATTCGTATCAGGATCTTTGTGTTGCGGGCGCTTCAAAGCTAGACATCGTCGTACATGCAACAGTCCCTTATCCAGTTACTCTGATTGATCTACTGAATAGTCGCTTGGTACCCGCGTGTTATGATACATTGACTATTTCGATCATCCTCGTCGAACCGTCGCTTAGGTTGCATTTGGTAGACCTCCATCGACCTCTATTTTATGAGCGAATACATGAATATGATCTCTTTGTTTACACCGAAGATGATATCCGTGTCGGAGCCCGAACCGTGGTAGCCTACCTAGATGAAACGAAGCGTATCACTGCCCTGGTAGGCAAGCTGCGGGCAAGTGACTTCAATGTGGGTGTGGTCAGATATGAGTACAATTTCCCGTCGAACGTGATTATGGACGACAAGACAAGACATGCCACACAAAATGTGACTCGAGTATATTGGGAACATAGCATGTTTCCACCTATCGATAAAGCTGTTGACGCCGTGCCAGCGGAAGAATTCAAAAAGACACATGTACATTGCAAGAATCACCATCAGGGGATGTTCTTGGCTACCCGAGACTTGCTACTCGCATGGAAGGATCGTTCAGGATGCAATTTCGACCAAGTAAAGAATCGGCCTGGGATGAAGAACCGACCATCGCAACCGTCGGAAGGGACGCAACGTGTATGGATGAGTAGTCAGCAGCTATACGGCGCAAGACACTGTAACGTTCAACAGGTGGGTACTGCTTGGATCGCGGACTATACCATTTGCGTCAATTTCGTCACTTTTCGCTTACCTCCTGCTGTTCCCTCTCAAGTTGATACCCATGGAGTCATTCGGGTTGTTCAATGTTTTGCATCTACCGAACAAAAACTATCGTCGAGTTGGCCATTTTCGAAACAGGACGTTCTCTGATGGTAGCGAGAAATTTGATTTTGGACCTACTGGCTCCTTGCTGACGGCGATGCATCTTCATTTAGAAATGAGACGGCACTTCCCAGCTGAACCACGTAATCCCTATAGAGGCATTGTGATGATCGACGAGGTCAAAACGAGCTCTGATCGGACACCACTGCTCGAACGGAGGATGGGCGAATACCAGGCGTACGTTGACAGAGGTGGTATCTTGACCGAGGAAGACATGAGCAGGACGGCTTTAGTTGAAGAAAGATAGCGTCATCTTGTTGCTGGCCACATGCGTTGTCTTCGATTTTCGACATGTCTCCAAGAGTTGACCGGCTGTGGTTTTGCCTTTGAACTGCTCGGCCTACCAAGACCGTGCCAAATATGAGCTCGGCGAAGTTGTCTGCATCGAAGACATAAGAGGCCACTTAAGTCGTAGCGGCATGCACGCATCCAGCATTGATGTCAGGAAAGTAGAGGGACCACCTCGTTTTTACTTCATTTCAGGACCCTAAGAATGTGATATCCGACGACTGCTGCACTTCGCTCACTCATGTCCTCGTAGCTCTATGGCTTTCGATATGGTAAGCCAATTTTGGCGTTAGGATCAGGTTACGTTAGTCAAATTTTTCAATCGACTGCTCGTTGGTCAGCGGAGGGAGCACACAACAGTACAACACTACATATGTTTTTGGCATGGATTAGTTTGCCATCCTTGTCACCCCGTGTAGACATCTGACTACAAAATAACTGGTAGATTCGCTAGTCCGCCATGTCTGGAGATGTTTACCTTTTGAGTCAGCTATGTTATGCCGTAGCCGGCGAAATCTAACGGTACCGAAAGGTAATACGTCCCCTCGTAAGATCGTATGGGCTCAGCTCAATAAGGACTTTGTCGCCGACCAATATCTTCACAAGATTCTTGCGAATCTTTCCACTGATTGTAGCCAGGATTGGTGGCTGACTTTCTGGTGCGCCGTCGATGGTACAGCGAAACATGGCGTTCGGAAGGCTTTCCAGGACGACACCTTCAATTTCGATTACATCATCCTTTATCTTCTTCGGTCTCTCCTTTTTCCTCTTGCTTTCGTTTCCTTCAGCCCTCGCTTCTTTCTTTCCGAAAATGCAAGTCTTGGAGAAACCAGGTTCAGAACGAAAATTCCATGCAGTAGGGGATCTCAACACTTTGGAGGGAGAAACACTATTGCGCTGCGAAGTGCGTTCAGTTGTGAAGGCTTGTATTCGCAACAACCCAAGAACAAGAAGAGCTAGTAGACTGAGGACTTTTCTTCCCATGGCCACAACTGAATGAGATTATTGATGGCGATGAGTTGTTTAGAGAATGTGCGTTGTGGTTCCATGGTAGAGATCGTTGTCGGTTGATGGGTCGATGGTGTGGACGGGAAGGTGCGTCTGACGTTTCGACGTTTCGACGTTTCAACGCTACGAGGTCAGACGCTTGTCCGAGATGACGACACGTGGAAACATAGAAGCATGGCTTAGTCATAGTACAGTACTAGTCCTACTCCAATAGATGACACATCGGCATATAATTCTAAATTTCACCTAGCTACGTAAAGAGGTCTCAAATTGTAATAACAGACAATAGATGAACATCAAAAACACAATATTCGATGATGCGCAGCTAGGCAGAAAATGTAATCAGTAAGGTAGCTGCTCACCATATTGCCGCGTAAAAACCCGTCGAAACCATGACCCAAACGTCGACCCGTGCGTGAGATAGCAAGAAACGGATCGCGCTGTGGCCGATGAGCTCCAACATACGGGAATACGCGATATCGCAAATAATACGGTTCGATGAATCCAGCTGTCGGGAAAGGGGCTATTGGTGCGTTTATCGCGAAATTTCAATCACACTTCGTCGAAACGGGCACAAGAGGACAATACTCGATGCCTGTTCGTTCCCTCAGACGTTTCCAAAGACAAGGCACTAGTGGAAATTTATTTTCTGAATATGATTGCCGTGAGACAGATTGAAATCGCTAGTAATACCAGGTTTCTCGTGTCTGCCAGGAATCGTAGGTTGAATCGACGCGGAAGGATCGCGTGATGGTCATCGATCCCTTCAATTGTACTCACGCGGATACCGAAACTGTTATTCAAAAAAACTGAGAAATTCACCAAAAGTGGTATTAGGAAGGCAATCTCGAATGACTGAGGTCGGCTTTGCATGCGATCGCCGACATATCCGATCTCAAACGGACTGCACTTGATGCTTCCTGCGGCGATACGCTCAACCCCTGTTGGAGAGAAGTAACCATTAGTGACTCGATCAGGTATCTCACCCTTGCCCTGGTCATTGAAGGAAAAATCAGATGAAGGTCGAATCCTGGAAAAGATCTCATAGTCAACTGGAAAGCCAACAATACCCTTGGCTTGCGAAATGAGTTTTCGTAGTTCTTTTTCTTCGCCAGCAAGGGGACCTCCGCCAAAGATACCTTCTATCCTTGCGATCGCACGATCGAAAAAGTCCATACTGTCTACCTTCTTTATGTGTTGCACACACATCTCTTCGAGCAAGTTCTGCATATCGTCCTGGCAGGAGGAAAGTCCGCTGGTAAACGCTGGAGGGGCGAATGCGCCTAGTCTAGCTTCATGCTGCGCTGCAATCGATACCCATTTTGAACCAGACTCTTTTCTCATCAGTGTATTGATTGTAGCCACAACCTCTGGCGAAAATACTCTGAAGACTCGTCGGACTGTGTTGAGGGATCGTTGGAACTCTCCAGGCGAGAAGTCCAGCTCACGAGACCGGCGCAAAAAGAGCGCCAACGGTACAGTGTATAGATGCAAGTTTGCCGCGATATAGGGCTCCCAATACGGCTTGTACGTGCTGTGTTGAGTTCCCCGCGGATATGTCACTCGTGAAGTTGGAAAGGCATCATGCAAACGAGACATGTCCATGATGCCTTGAGTATGAACTCGTCCACTGTCTGAACGATTTCAAAGCAACGAAAGCAGTGAGATATGGTATACCCGGTACGACGAATGTAGCATCTATCCATTTACCATGACGAGTGTTCCAGGGCTCCAACCATACTAGCCAATCATTCAGCGCCGCATAGAAAGGGGAGTGGACAACGTGTACTGATGCATGACGAAAGGCAGTTCTTATATGGTTGTAGACGGGCAGCTGAAGAATAGCCATGGTAGGGCTCAGGCAAGTGATCTCGGGGGCTATGCTCCTCGTCCCCATGAACAAATCCTTCGCTTGATCGAGAACAGTGCCATCGCTCACCGCTCGTGAGATCAATTTGTGCAAGCATCGATTTATCTGAGATGGACAGGGACTGTAGGTCGTCTTGACAAGTTCAAATGAAGTATTCAGGTCCACTTGACACTGTGGGGATCGCCCAAGAAACGCCCGTAAAGCATTTTCCGTTGTCCAGAGGAATGAACTTTGCCCCTCCAACCACAGTTCGACAATGATGCGAACAAACAGTTCAGATGGGCGGTGCAAGGGAGAAAAAGGCGCGGAATGCCCCCGCGGGAAATTGTTGGGGACGTAGTAGTCAGCGTACTCTTGAAAAAGCTGATAGTAGACGGAGTCTCCGTATGGTTCTGTGCGACGTAGATTGGAGACGGGAACAGACGATCTGATCGTTTTCGTCGGTCCGGACTGGGTTTGAGATTGTGGAGGCGCCAGAGGATACCGAAGAAACAGGACAAGATAGTACTCGAGCATACTGAGGCTTATCCTTGGTGAAGAGTCCTTGTCCTTACTCGGGGTTGTAGGTTGCTGAGTAGCCGCTGGTGATATAGGTTGTCTTGGTTGGAATTGTAGCGGACTCAATTGCAGTGACCAATGTTGACCGACGAGCTGCGTCTTTTCTTGCTGATTCTGGCGTAGACTGAGCTGCTCGAGAGGCTTGACCCGAAACAAAGACCCCAAAAGGTGTGTGGCATTTTCGCTAATCAAGTTTTTGGCGGCCGGGACCCCTCTAAGGGTTTCCTCAATAATGGCTAGCCACGCTTGCTGGGTTGACTTGGGAAAAGCTTCGAAAGGAAATGAATAGCGAACGTTTGGTCTATATTCGGCCTCCTTAGCGAATACTTCGATGAGAGCCAAAGGCTGCTGTTGTTGTCTAGAGGCCTGTGCTCGGATGATCGAAGCTGCTCCCAGGAGCTTGATAACAGGGTCTCCCGCCAAGGAGTTGCTGTTGACCGGAGTTCGAGGAGCGATTCTGTTTCTGTTGGGGGAAGGTAAGGAATTGTTGGGACTCTCCCATTTGGCATGACGTCCCAACCAGCCTCCCACCTGGTGTTTGAATCCCTCGCCGTTGGAAAGTTCCCCAAAAACTCGATCGCACAGCAAAGAAAAGAGTTTGAAGAATCGTGACTCGGCAGCAGCACCGCCCGCCGCCAGTTCCACTTCGAGGAACGAGAGGAAGGTCAGCGCGGCTTCTGCTGGAGAGTATGTCGTCGAACTTAGTGCTTCTTCCAGCATGATCACTAGCTTGTAGCCAAACACCTGTAGTATGTGATGACCTACAGAGTCGCTACCGGCACCGATACCTTTTATCTTCCATCCACAGCCGAAACGGTTCGCTCTCGCACAAGGATTTCGATGCCGTATGAACATATGTATGTATGATCGATGATCATACCATACATACCTACGGTGCTACTGCTTTCGACGTACATACATACATACTAAGATGACACCCTGAACCGTATGTATGGTCCAACTTATCGACATCGAAGACAGCGACAGTGACAGTGTGACAGTGACAGTGACAGTGACAGTGACGGTGACGGTGACTGTGTTTGTGTTTGTGTTTGTGTTTGTGTTAGCGTTTGTGTTTGTGTTTGTGCAGTCAAGCCCGCTGGGTATGTACCCGTAGTCCGTACGGTATATAAGAATCCACACGTCGAATGACCACCTCCAAACGGACGTTCCCTCTCACGATTGCATGTGTGTGATTGGCATGCCCGTTAGCGAAGACCCTAGCAAGGACGATGTCGTGGACATGATCCAGTCCTCATACTGTTTCATTCGCAGTCAACGATACTACACCAGAAGTACAGTGCGGTACAGCTGTACAGTACATTGTTTAGGGTATTTGATCACATTCCCACAAAGAGGCGCAAGCGGCATACGCATTACGCCCTGGGACCTGGAAGACTAACCAAACCTACCAAAATTTCAACCTCACGTCTCCTCGATTCCTCGGCGGCCAACGAAGCCTCGTACCTGGCAGCACTCGTTCATCCGACTCACAGTATCGATATGTACTCTTCAGATGCTCTCCTCCAAGAAAGCCAGATCCTTGGGAAGCTCTACGACGCTGAAAGCATGATGGCGATATCCGAATCGGTTGCCCATGGATATCTTGTACTGTTGGGTTCTGTGAATGATAGCTCGCAGGAGGAGAGGGATATCTCACTGGCGTTCATGGCGTTGGCTCATGGGAATGTAATAGACTCTTGTTTCGGCATTCACGGTCCACGGCGGCCACTTGGAACACCTGCGTCTCGAGCCGTGAGGGAGGCAAAGGGGATCATGGAGACATGTGGGCAGTCCGATGCTTTTCGTGTTGTGGCGGTCAAGGCATACACACAGGCCTTCGAGACAGTCATCATGTATCGAGAGGAAGCTAAGCGGACAAATTGTATTGCACGTTGCTACCGTTCCAAGATGTTGCGGGAAAGATGTGAGACGCAACTAAGAGAATCTTTCTTGGGTCTAGCCTTAGCGATCGCTGAACAGAACTGATGTGATCAGAGTCCTCCGACGGGGTGTACAGTACACAAAGAGGAATGGACAAGAGATGCTGGTTGGTACCCTGACTTCCTCATCTTTTTATCCAACGTTTTGGCTTAAGGCATTTATAGTAATCTACTTTCGAGAGAATCGCCCCTTCTTCACGCCTCGCTTTCCAGTAGTCTTACTTTGGACTTCCTGTGTACCGAATATTTGGGCTTCCGTCAGTTCTTCACTTTCGGAGAACTGCTGTCGCATTCGTAAATTGGTCGTCAAATCCTGAATCTGCTGTTCCAGGTCCTCAATTTGCATCCTACCCCGCTGCGATTCCTGTCGAGCTTCATTCTCTATGCTCTTTATCAGAGTATTCGCTTCTTGTTGTTCCCTGAGTAGGCGCTGAGAGTTCGCTCGATGACCGGCTTCTTGAGACTGAGCCTTCAAGAGTTCGCGTGTGGCAGTTGTGATTGTGTTGTGCAAATCCATGATTTCGCGTTTTAGCACTTCCATTTCACCACGTTCGGTTGCTGTCATTACGCTCTGGTCTACCAAAGTTCCCGAGAGTTCCGCGCGGAGCCGCGAAATCTCCACTTCGTAGTGCTGCGCCTGGTCTTCAAGAGCACTCTGAAGCAAAACTTCGTATTCTTCGCCAATCATAGTAGCCTTCTTTGGTGATTTTTCATCGGACACGCCAGCAGACGGCGGAAGCGATGCCACTGCCCTGGCGACTGCCGTTGGTTGACCAGAGAACGGCAGGTGATCTCTAGACATCCAGGGCTGCCGTAACGGAGGACAGCTCGGACATTCCAGTAGATCGACCCGATGCGCATATCCATCCTCGTGGACATAGTCCCATATCCGTAGGGTCGCCAATTCAAGACTGAATGGATGCTGCGTCTCTTGAAAATGTTGGACAGAGTGACGGTTAGAATACCGCCCGCAACCCACAAAACCGCACGTCAAGCAAACCCACAGCGTTTTGTGCATGGAACAACGTCGACAATACAAGCTTGTCATGGCTTCTTCTTCACTAGCATCGCCATCAAGCGAGTTCATTTGGCTGTTTTGATTCCAGTACTGTTGAATTACTCTGCATGCGCGACATCTTGCCCCTCTCGACCAAGGCTGCAGAAACCGTTGCTTCGGGCAGCTCTGTCCAAGTTCAGTCGCCCATCCCACTAAGCTCGGTGGAGGACAGAACTTACTGCAAAGGGCATCCTTCTCAGGTAGTGGTAGACCTAACCGAAGCGGGTCTATCCGATGGAGGCATACTGGACATGATGGGATCAAGGGGGGGGCAGGTAGCGGTTGCGACGAAGTTGGTGCTGATTTGAGAGACGCTGATGCAGCCGGAAGGCGAAATTGTACGGTTGAAACAGGTAACACTTTGAGGACAGCAGATGCATCTGCATCAAATGCTTGTCCGTTGACGAATTCCAGGACACTTTGCGTTGCCAAGTCTCTCGGAGGTAACCACACGATGAGGAACTCTGCGGGCGCGTTTTCCTGGGCCGCGATGCTCGTCCGAACGATCCCCCTCACCACGCCATTCTGTACAGCCCAATGTATTCGCGATAAGAGGTCGTGTGAAACGTTCGCTGCAGAGGATTCGCTTATCCAAAAGCACGAGCCAGATGCATGATCCATAGTCGTGTACTTTTCCAGACACTCGTCAATGAGATGAGGCGGAGTCGGAATAGCAATGAGGGACGTGGATTGCTTGCGTACATCAATCGAAATCTCAATATGAGTTGCTGAAACAATAAACAAGCGAAGGTTCTCGTCCCTTGGTGATGAACCAAACCAAGCAGCGGAAAGACTGCCGAAGGCTCCGGGATGGTCATCACCGTGGCAAGCTTTGTTTAGACCTTGTTGCACATGAACATCGCACCCATAGCCCAGCTTCGCATGGAACGAGAAGGTAGTGCTTGTCATTCCAGCATTTCAATCTGTCTCTGAAGCCTACTTGCCAATAGGAGATAGGTAAATGATTCCAGTACTTTACGTGAAACCCATCTGATAGAGACGAAGATTAGGCGCTCTCTGGAATGCTGTACTCTGTTGCACAGAACACAGCATACACAACGTTTTGACATGACTGTGATCGTTGAGTTTGAAGTCCTAGTAGCTACCTATCATAGGTATGAATAGAAAATATAGTACTACAGGTATAAAAAATCTCGAGTCCGACGACATTGTACTCTCGATCAGCGGGCGCTTTAGTTGCATAGACGATCACCTACAAGAATCAACATAAATTAATCGGACATTATGTCACTTGCGAGGTATAGCTGGTCTTCGTTAGCGTTGGCTGGAAGTGAATTATGGGCAAATAACGATAAAGAAGGCGATGACTGCTGGTGTCATGTCGCAGGCTGCAAAATACGAGGTCGGATGATAGTCCAGGTCAAGAGGCACGGCATAGTCTTAGAGTGATTTTGGAGTCGATAGGTATTGCCAGGTGGAACTCGAAATAAATCTCCAGGTCCCAACATGAATCGCTGCGCAGAACCGTCATCTAGGATGCCCTCTGGTCCATCAGGGTCCGCGAAAGCGACTTCAATAGCCTTCTTCTGACCGGTACATACTGTGAAAGTCTGTGAACATGGTCCAACGGACTCCGCATCCTTGATTCCTCGAGGAGGGAGGTAGAGGTTCCCCATTATGTAACCGACATAGTTGTCGTTCGGATCGCTTGGGATATTGAATGCCTGAGCTGCTTTTCCAACGACGTTTCCTTCTTCCCGAGTCCGCGTCCCCGACAGCGGCAAATCTGCCGCCTCCATGTTTTCGGCGTAAGCGACTACCTCTTCAAACCAGAAAAAAAGTAAGTGAACGTGAACGAACGATAAAGACACAGTAAGCTTTCGAGCAAAGGCACCTACTCAAATCGCTGAGTTCGTCAACTCCGTCATCCCAGACGTTGGCAATCTCATCCTCTTTCAGGTTGTCCTTATACTTTTTCTTCAGCTTGGAGTAGTCAAAGATTGCATCATCGTGATCATCCGTTGATTCATTTGGTACAGACCGTTGTGCCTTTTTCTGCTTGGGTAGCGTGGCCGCGGATTTTCCAGTGGCCTTCCGCTTCCTATACGGGGTATCTTGAGCTCGCATAATCGCTTTCGGGAGTGGCATATCGCCAATTTCTTCGAAAAAATCATCATCATCTGCAGGACCATACTCAACACGTTCATTTCTCCAAAACTCCAGAGGCTTCTGCTTCGACCGCCTCGATCGTCGAAGCTCACCAGCGTCAGTTGGTGAAGGTTCCACAATAGGAATGCGCTGGTACTCTCGACTGCCGATAGGTATGCCTTTCGGAGAAAAAATACGCCCACGTTGATTTTTCTTTCCTTTCTTCTTGAATGGCGGAGTCTTCTCGTCGATAGCGATGCTGACTCGCTTTTTCTGTTTCTTTTCCTGTTCTACAGGGGTCTCGGCTTCCCCCTCGTCGTCGTCCCCTGTCATTGCAAAACCAGGTCCAGACTTATCGCCGTCCTCACTATCCGTATCTTGAAGTGAGGATCTAGCATCTACATTGGCATCATGGCCATCATCGGAATCTATCGGTTCGACGGCGGAAGGCTCTTCGATGACGTCGTCGTCGTCCATGACAGGGGGAGCGAGATCGTCCCCGTCAGATTCGTCTTCCTCCTCAGGAACATGAGGATCGGGGGATTCCTCCTCCACCGGTTGATCCAGATCCTCCTCCGCAGCTACCGGTAGACGAGCAACTTCCACTTCGTCGACTCGCAAATCTGATCCTGGAGTGGGAGGTAGGGTGGAAACCCTTGAGAGTTCTGACGGAGACGGAATCATGTTGTCAGCAGCTTGTCGACGTTTATTTCGAGTAGCAAAGTTTACGACGTCGCCATCTTGTTGTTGACCAGGAAGAGACAACCTAACTCTTTCTTTTGGGGTTCTGGCTGGCCCCTCTCGTTTCGCGCTCGTTTTGGACATCGATCTAGGAGAACGGCGGGGACCATCATCGTTAGCATCGTCGTCAGCTGCTGGACTCTTGGCCTGGTTGAAGAAGTCTTCCATGTCGGAAGAATCATCTTCGGGGACAAGCACATTGCTCCGTGTGCCTCTTGTAGCCTGCTGGGTGGGAAGCTGTGTGCTTCGTTTACTCTTGGCCATCGTGGAGTCCTAGTCGATTTACCGCTATAGCTAGCTTAGAAGAAAACAGTCGTCTTCGTTTTTTTCGGTTTTGTTTTCTATTTTGATTGCTGTTGCAACACCGCTCGTCGCGTCCGCAACAACGGGCGCGCCAGCACAACCCTAATAGGGTAAGGGGTAAGGGGGACGGTCCCCCAAATCGATGGATTCGGTCTCTACCGGTATTGTACTTCGGAATGCAGTAATGCCCTGCTAGAAAGAGAGCCGAATCACCACATAATGCGACTTAAGCAAATGATATCGGACGTCTTTACATATTTAAGGCTACACCAGCTGGTCGGAATTGCTCACTTAAAGATATTTCATATGTTTACCTCCAAGTGACGTCGCCTTCAAAAGATTTGCTTTTCCACTAACCACGCCAGCAAAGACGTAGTCGAAACGACTACCGTACCATGAAGGAATCCTTTCGTTGACTTCCTTTCTTGTATCCTGCCCTTGGTTAGGCACTTCGTGCTTCGTCAAGCCCTTCCACAACAATCCTGTCGGGCAGTGATTGCCGTGTGCAGGCCACCGTAAGTTCCTTCACGGCCAGAATCGAGTACTGTTTCGAATCGAGTTGTTGCATGTCGAAAGAACAGTGATTCGGCATTGCCTCCGAAATGGGCTGACAGGCGTGACGCGTGTCTTCGATGTGTCGTCTTAATTAACAGTCTTGTGGTCCAATGAGTCGATTGTCTATGGACGACGTGTCGTTTTTCGATATTCCCATGCCTGAACAGAATGCTCATGTTTCCTTCCTTCTCCTCCGCAACACGACAGGTTTTTTCAGTGGAACTTCTTTCAAGGAGGCCCTCTACGATTGTTGTCTTTGCCGCTTGTAAGGGATCCCGGTTACTGTTACTGTTATTCCCATCTCTGTATTCTTTTCCGTGTCCCGTGTCCAGTTGCTAGACGGCATGCCTTTTGTGCCTGCCGAGAACTAAAATTCGTCGTAGTTGGAATTCTTACCTGGTATTCGATCGGAAGCGCACCGGAATTTGCCCGGAAGAAAAACGACACGACAACAACAAGAATTTTTACAACTGCAAGGTGCTTGAGGAGTAGGGTCGACCCGTTACGCTACTGGAAGGAATAGGTCTCAGTGACTTGCTGCTTCATCGACCAAGCGACACGGAATCATGGCTACTACTTCTTCATACACCCAGAGAAACGAATCACCGGAAATCAACGAAGATTGCAGGGACTATCTCCGGACAGGACGGTGCAAGTACGGAGCGTCGTGTAAATATAGACACCCAGCGAATGTCCAGACGGGAGGAGGCATGAAGATGCCCCTCAACCCCTTAGAGCCTCTGTTCCCCGAGCGTCCGAACGAGCCAGTGTGCCAGTACTACGTTAAGCATGGAACTTGCAAGTTTGGTCAGACTTGCAAATTTCATCACCCACCGCAGTCACAACTTCCGAAGTCTCCAATCTGCCCCGTGGCAGTGACCAGAAGGAAGAATGACCCAGAACAAAGTTGGAATGGAGGAGATCAAAGCATTCAGTTGCTGCCTCAGCGACCCGAGGAACCCAACTGTATCTTTTTCCTCAAGAATGGACGTTGTAAATATGGAGCAACGTGTCGATATCATCATCCGCTCAATCAGAATGAAAGAAGAGGGCCAGATGATGGACGTAGGAAGCAGGGTCATGTAGCCGACATGCCTCCCAAGATCCACTACATCACTCAATTACCCCCTGGGTCATACCACCAGGGTCATTTCGTAGTAGCGGATGGAACGGTGGCGTTTCTTACCCTAGATGGTTCCACACCGGCGCACATTATTCCAGTAGCTCAAGCATCCCATGGCGGGGACCACATGGCTTACACCTCGAACGCCCCAAGGCCCCTTGGTCATAGCCGAGACGTTGTTGCATCCACCTCCACACCTTCAATAGCATCATCTTACGAAACTGCCATGTCAGCACAGGAGATGATGGGCTCACATGGCGATTCGTCGTCGGGATCACTATGGAATCGTCCCAGAAGGAACAACAGCAGTAACAGTCTTGGTGCTTTCAGTACACTAGATGGAAGTGGGCGACATCACATAGTGCAAGGTGGACGCACGATATATGTACAAGACTCTTCTACCATGCATCGTGTCGCCTCTGCTTCCAGCAACGCTAGTGAAGGTGGCAGTGTCTATGTTGACGCCTCCCAAGGTCCGGGCAGAAGCATCTCGTCGCAACAATTGCAGATGAGCAGTAGTACTAGCGCTCCGTGGCTAGGGAGGACGTCAAACTCGTTTGATCACAGCGGTCCAGTTCCCTCAGTGACCCGTGATGAAGATTTCCAGGATGGTGCCTATAGGTCTCATCCCGACAGTCAACGATCTCCATCGGCGCGAGTACGACCTCCACCTGGTACCCGAAGGAGGAATCAGCATGGAGTTGAGGTCGATGATGGATTGTCGATGATGACATCGGCTTTGCTTACAATGCTGGACACTCCGGAAGAGGGCAACTATGAAGATTATTTCGATGAGCAATCTGTGCCTTCGTCCCAACTATCTACCCCACAGATGCGACCTGTTGACTTTGCGATGAATGATGTCAGAAGTTCTCAAGGTCGAACAAAAGAACCTAGATTATATCGCTCGGACAGTTTCCAGCCCGGGTACTTCGACCATTCCACAGGCAACGATGATTCTGTTCTTGGGCTTGTGATGCCCGATGACTCTATAGACCGCTCATACTCATCTTTTGAAGCCACGGATCACATGCGACTAACCAGCGAGGGTGCCTTCCCCCTATGGCATGGGGCTTACGATCCAAGACCAATGCGAGAAAACGCTCAATCACTATCTGTTTCGCAGTCTAGCCCCAACTCACATCACAGCGCATCAAACGTCGGCCTGTATCTGCCCTGAAGAGACTTCGTTAATGGTCAGTCTCATTTCAGAATGGTTTTCTCCGCGTTGCATGACCTGTGTGCCATATATTATTCTCTAGCAGCATTGCTACTCGGACTACCGCATACCAATACGACGACGCGCCGAACGGCACAAGTGGTGCTGCTGTCGCTCGCAGTTTTCCTGTGATTTTGACGCTACGACACAGGAGTAGGAAAGACGCAAGCCTAACGCTAGCCGCTTTAGATCCTTCTATCGCTACATTAGCTTGGAAATACGATCACTGCGTTCAGGATTCATGAATCGAACCGCTTGTTTGCTGCAGAGGCGTGGATATTGTGCAGACGCCCGCCAGCAGCAATCGCTAGAGCGCGTCGGGAGTATATGAATTTAGAACCATCACCCCAAACAACTTCAAACCCAACCTTCCCTTTCTTTTCCAGTCTATCAGGTGATGCGTTCGTCCCCTTCATGGATTGTGACCGATGGATTTCAACCATCCCACGGATCTTCGTATCGCTCGGAGAATCATGAAGGTCCTGGCCACGTCGAATAGTTTCCCCTGTTTTCGGGTCTCGAGCTCTCAAATCATTTGCGGCGATGCGCCTTTGTACAGCTCCTTGCTCCGCGAAGGCACGTAGCAAGAAATCCCCACCGTCGAGGCTCAACTGGATAGAGGAAAGGTCAAACATCTCGTGACCCTCGTCAAAAGACACCTTTCCCCCACTGGATTCAGACAGAAACGGCTGCTTCAGAAGTTCTCGCGATACGATTCGAGCAAGTTTCGACATTGCCTCGAGCTCCGCAACGGCATCTTCCGGTCGCGACAATGTCAACGGGGTGCCTTCGTCCGTAGCGTCGTTTGTCGTTGAAGAAAGCGGCAACTGGCAAATATTTTCAGGACTTATTTCGCTCATCGTCTCCACGAAATCCTGAATGCCCTTGCCAAAAGGATAGTGACGTGTTCCGTCGGTGCCATCAAAGAAAGACATATTCTCGACAAGAGCAAGTGTAGGAACCCCCAGGGCCGAGAACATCTTGATTCCTTTTCTAGCATCGGCGACTGCGAGCTTGGACGGCGTTGTTACACCGACTGCTCCGCTAAGTTCAACATCCTGGCACAAAGTTAGCTGTATATCGCCAGTTCCTGGAGGAAGATCCAATATCAAAACATCAAGATCGCCCCAGTCGGTTCCCTTTAACCTACGGGAGGTAAACAACGTTAGGTGGGAAGCAATAGCGGTATCAACATCGCGGACTGAAGAAACGCTTACAGCTGTGTCACTACTTTCCCTGCCATTGATCCGCGAAGAACAGCCGCATCGCCATCACTGCCGCTTCCAGGGACACCGCTCTGAAGGTCGACACGCATCGTGATTTTTGAGATGATGAATCCTGATCAAGTATGCTCTCATCCAGAAGAGTTCGAAATACAACATACCTTTGGAGAAACGAATCCCAACGACAAAAGCTTCACTCCCTCATGCTCGATCGGATATACCATTCCTTTTCCAAGAGGCGACTGTCGGACGGCTGGGTTCGTAGGCCTCACCAGAACCGGAAGGGATGGCCCGTACACATCTAAGTCAAGAAGACCCACTCGCCCTCCAAGTCGCTGCAGCTCGTAGGCAAGGTTGACAGCGATGGTTGATTTTCCCACGCCACCTTTACAGCTATATACTGCCAGGTAGTGGGCGACATTGCCGAGTCCAGGTCCAAGCCGCTTTACAACTTCCTCTGGATCTTCCGGTGGCACAGGCTTATCCGCGACGGCCTCAACGTTGACCTTCAAAGGGATTTCCGTTATAGACTTTTCATGCATCCACTGACGAATTACGTCTTCGGTCGTGCTGGCGACGATACTTTTCAGATGCTCAAGTGAAGGATGTAACAGTGTTGGCATCCTCAAATATAATTGTATAGTTCCATCATTTGAGACGTCAAGACGTGGACGAATCCACCCAAGATCCTTGAGCGTCCGACCGATCTCAGGATCTGAAACACTCCTTCCCACGCTCGAAGAAACGAGCTCTTCCATCTCCGCGAAATCGCGAGCTGAAACACCGGGTATTCTGTGGAAATATCGCGGAGAATGCCTTGCGTATCTAGGTTGGAGCTGTTGGCTCTGAAAAGACTGGCACCCTATGAAGTGAACGACGGCTCCATGTGGATAAGAGCATCGGCTCCCGCCACCCTGACGAACTAGACCGGATGATACATATCTCAACATGGCAAAATGGTAGTCTTGGCTCGATGAAGGCCTGAATGAAGCGCCTCCAACAAAGTTGTCAAATACTGTACTTCGATGCGGTACGGCAGTTGACAGTGAGAAAGGACGGTGACATCATCTCGAGGGAATCAGAGGAAACAAGTCTAACCGTAATGTAACAGTAAGGGCTTATATACATATGTTCGGAACAATGTACCACATCATATATATACCCCTTCATTGAATAGATATACATATGATATCATAGGTTTACGAATCCCGAAGTGGCAACAGTATACGGTACAAGGTCGAGTACTGTATTCTATCATCACTGTAACTGTAAACTGCGATGGGTCTGAAAAATTCTAAAGATATTCCTAAAGGACACAATTATCAGTCAACAAAAGTGAAAATCGAATATCGCGCTATAGTTTATGAAATCGCCACAACACCATGGTCAGATGGGGGCCAATTTTTCTGCCCAATTTATAGCGATAAGGTGATGCCGTACCAGCAGCCGGGATACCTATTGGGTACGGATACGGGTAGTCCGCCACGTTCTGGTGATACATTTCTGTGATACGGCTCTCATGGTACCGTAGCCCATTTCCTTGTACGCTCGGGTATCACAGTCACCCGCAAAGAACGCCTCCCATGCGGAATCCAAAATCGTTTTGACCGTGTGGGCCTTACTACAGTCCTGTTACCTTGTTGCTGACGGACAAAGCGTGCGTGCATTCTGTCCCCGTCTGCACGCCCTACGTTTTTTTTTCGACTCCCAATCATCTCTCCAAGAACGATCGTTATACCCTCCAATTCGTTCTGCTTTCGACAGGTGGCGTGCCGTATTGCTCGCCCGAGGATCCAAGCATCGACGTGCAATTCCTGGATAAGTGCGAGCGGCAAACCCCAGACGCTGACGCACGACAACCACGCTTCTTGATGCTGATGTTTCGCGATCGGAGGCATCTAAAAGCATCAAGAGTTCGATGGCCTTTCAGTACCCCGTGTCTGTTGTGAAAGCCCAAAGATTAGACATTGCAGCCAGGCGTATCATTGGAAGTTCAGTAATGACACGATTTCCCCTCCTTCTTGCCCTCACATCTGTTGTAGTCTCAGGGTTCGCTCCGAATCTTTACCAGCCCCGAAGGGCTTTTCCCCTCCGAGTTGCGAGCGTCGATGAAGCGACCTTTGACGCTGAGGAGCGAATGGAAAAGTCTATCGAATCCGTTTTGCAGAACATGGGTACAATTCGCACTGGTCGGGCCAGTCCACAGATGCTCGATCGTGTGAAGTGCCTATACTATGGAGCCGAGACGCCGATCAACCAGCTTGCCACGATTTCGGTCTCTTCAGCCCAGCAGCTGACGGTGACTCCCTATGACAAGAGCTCTCTCCGAGACGTTGAGAGAGCAATTATCGAAGCGGGCCTAGGATTGAATCCACAAAATGACGGCAGCATGATTCGTCTCAACATCCCTGAACTGACGGAAGATCGACGTAAAGAAATGTTGAAGCAATGCAAGGCCATCGGAGAAGAAGGCAAGGTTGCCATTCGTAATATTCGCCGGAGTAATGTTGAAGGCGTCAAGAAGCTAGAAAAAAATGGATCTATTTCGGAAGATGAAAGCAAGGGAGCACAAGAAGAGATTCAGAAGCTTACTGACAAGAAAGTGAAGGAAGTTGATGATATTGTCGCCAAGAAAGAAAAGGAAGTGATGAAGGTCTAGGAGAATCTTGCGGCTGAAGACAGCTAGAGACGACACCTTCTATGAATAGGTACATTGAGGGAGCTATTGGGTGATAGACATGGCCCTCGTGAAATCGTTGGAAGAAATTGTGCCATAGGATTCCCTACCTAGATTCTAATTCTGATTGTCCGACACTTCCAGGGGCAGTACCGATGTCGAACAGAGTTGATGGCGTATAATCTTCCCTTATCAATGATTCCCGTCTGGTACCGGCATGATTTTTTTTAGTCGCCTCGCTTGATTCGTTGTTCCCAGCTGCACGAAGATCATTATTTCGTCCGTATCCCCGATAGGCTCTATAGTCTGTATACCGGTTCCGATGTTGACTTCTTTGGTCGCATTTCAGAGCAGGCCAGAGAGCTGGGCAACTTGGATTTTTGTTCATTTACAGCTAGCAGCTATGTTTGCGTATGTACGTCATATCCACGACAGTAGTTCTAAGCCTGCAGGCTAACTGTAACTTCATAGATTGCAAAGGCTTGACAACAATGTCGTATGGACATACCTCCCAGAAGAATCACCCCTCAGCATACTTGCATAAATTTTGAATCAACTTGGTCATGAAATGGGGGAAAGCGTCCCGATTCCCGACCATCGTTGCGTTCACACGAGCCAGATGTGCACCGTTGGCTGGTGTTTGTTGAAGCCGACCTGCATTTCCATGTACGAACCCAACCATGTCAAGCTCGGAAGAAGAGGAATTCGAAGGAGAGTCATCGGATGATGTTCCCGTATCGACGCTTCGATCCGATGCTACCCCGAACAAGCGACGACGGTCACAGGTCAACTATAATGAAGAGGACGATGATGATGACGATGACGATATTCCTCTATCGGCCTTAGCGTCTCCGTCTCCCAAGAAAAAGACCACCCCTTCGAAAAGAGCTGAAAAGCCCAAGGCATCGAAGAAACCCCCGGCCAAGGCATCGAAGAAACCCCCGGCCAAGGCATCCGACTCGAGTACCAGCTGTCCCCCACCTGTTAAGCCTACGAATAACGCGCCAAATTTCAAGTCTGCATCTGATGCCCTTTACGGGAGCGAATGTGACAAGGGACTGTTGATTCAACGGCTCTTGTGTCGTTGGTGGTATGCCATTGAATGGCCTGATCGCGCCAGTATCCCAGATGAGCCTCCTGAGCACTGCGACTCATTGGATGGATTCGTAGGCGTATTTGTGTGTACTGAAGGGGACGAAGTAGGTACTATCAAGGATCTTAGAGACAAAGACGCTTGTCCGAACTTTAATAACATGGCAAAAAAGTCAGCAGAAGAGTTGCAAGCACTTCTGGTTAAGGCTCTCACGGAACAAAAAAGGCAACTTCTTGAAACCGAAGGGAAAGGGACTGAAACTGAAAAGGAACTAGAGAATCTAATCAAGTGGACCAAGAAAGTAAACACAAAAACAGCAGACAAGAAGGCATTGGCTGTTCTAAAGGCAGCGAAAGTTTCACTGGATTGATTTCACCGACGAGTATTAAGGTAGTTGCGATGAGGGACGGACTCCAGAGTTCCTTGTAAGGCAGTGTAGCAAGAAATTGAGGTGTATTTATCATTAAGGCTTTGCTTCCATCTGCTGAATTGTTGGTCCTAAACGTCGTAGTGAGTGAATCCAGTTCGAGAAGCCTCCTCTTCACGGCGAATATCGGGTCGGAGGGCGTTCCGAGCGCCGAGCAATGTATACGAGAGGGCCTCTGCCGCCCCCGTCACAGGCGCTACAAGCATAACTGGGATTCCTCGTAGGACACTGTCAGCGGCGCCCATTGCGCCGTGGCGACTGTACTCTCGGTATGGAACGATCACGATCTTGTAATTGGCAGCTTGAAATCCCCGCGCTAGGCTTTCCATGGCATGCGCAGTCACATCCTGTACTCCTCTGGGTGCAGCTGTCGGTCGTGTAGGGAGTGGGCACCGGTTCTGATATCGACCTCCAACAATGGCTGCCATCCTGTTTGCAGCATACTCTGTCAAGCGTGAGGACGTTGTCAAGGCCTGGAAGGCCACCGTTCCAGCCAATGATTTCATGCCAGAGCTTACGGCTCTACGGACGTCATCTCCGCTCTTGAATGCTTCATAAGGAAGAACGACAAGATCGGTGATCCCTTGACCAACATCGGAAATGGGTTCAAAAGGCCTAGCGTTCGTGAGAAATTTATACAGCTGCGTCGAAACGATTTCCTGAAGCCAGTTTCCAGTCAAATCGCCCAAAGCGTCACCAAATCCAACGGAATCTTCCACGGTAACTTGACTCAAAGTTATTACCATCCCGTCGATGGGACTAAGATTGACGAGCTCGACAATGCATCCATCACGAAGTGCGTCCACGTCCAGTTTCTGGGGGATGTAGTCGACCTTTAATTTCCACTTTTTGACCCTGAAGGCGCGGAAGCGGGGCGGCGGAACTAGGTGCAAACCTTTTCTCCAGTCATTGGTGTCCTCTGTGTCTACTTTGTGGAAAAATCCTTGCGCGAACTGGATTGCTCGTTGGTCAATAATCGCTCGCATAGGCAGGAGCTTCATAGTCATCTCACATTCATCGCTCTGAATCTCACCATCCGCCGACAAAGGCCGTGCGGGGGCCCAAGTCACCATCTATGGGAACGGTTATCACGATGAGTTCTCAGTCATAGAATGTGACACATACACGCTCCTTGGTATCTTACCTTTAGCATCAGCATTCCACATCGTGTGTCCCTTGGATGTTCGTTCTCATTCACCCACTCTCCTAGCATCTTTACTGGAGTCAAAGCGCTGGCAGCCTCGGCTATGAACATGTCGGCGATAGACATCTTGAGAACAGAGGTAAGGCGATGGGACTCGGATTTTCTGTAGGCGTCCAGCTTCACAGAGACACCATTGGCGGAAACCTGGAGATAAACTTTATTTTTCTTCGAAAGTCGTCTAAAGTGCGACTGGTCTTCAAACGTTCTGGCCCTGTCCTCGGGCAAAGGTGCGTTCTCGAATGGTGACTGCCCATCCTCTGTTTCTTGGCCTTCTAGTAGGCTGGCCAGGATCTGGACCCTTTTGGAAGCTTCGCTATTTTCTACCTGTGCAACTGCAATCTTGCCCGCCGTGTCGGCACTGGCCTTTGAAGTTCCTACCTTTGGAAGTGGCGCAACCACGAAACGGCTACCTTGTCGAAGGCAAAACTTTTCTTGATCGCTTACTTTGCCTGGCCAGTCGTATCCATCGTGCAGACGTAGTTTGATAGCTAGCTTGTGCACGACGAGACGGGTCTTCACCTGTAGTTGGGCCTTGGAATCTACATCTCTCGTTGCGTTCATGTTCTCGCAGGCCAACGGACCGGAGCTAGATGAGAAGGGAAAATGTTGATTTATGATCCTCAAGGGTAGGTTCGTACGGTGCCTGGTGCCCGGGATGCCTGTCGGCACTTTATTTGTTCTCTCAGAATCAGGCAAATACCACAAAGCAATCTGCTCTTCGCCGTCTGGGATAGCGACCTCTCGGAGTGGATCGTGATCAACTTCAGTCCACTCATACCCGTCGAGAAGCATCTCGTCGTCGCCGATGCTGATTGAGCGTTCAGACGTCCCCTCGTCAGGAGGCAAGGACACGAGCAAGTCGCCTGCGGGTTTAGTCTGCTCCGAATCCCTCTTCAACGCTGCAAGATCATCTTCAGACAGGGCCGTAAGTTTGGTCTGTATCTCCGCAACAGATGCGACGAGGCACTGAAACGAGTCTTTACAAGCGCTCATCGAGAGGAGCCCAAGTGATAGATCAATGGCAACATCGACGTCGTCGTCGCGCTTTGTCGCAACCAGAACTGCATCCGCGGAATCCAGGGTCAATATCTCAACAAAACCGTCTTCGCGAAGCAAAGCTTCCGCCGTTATACCGTGCGCACGTGATTTTTTTCCAAGTCGCGCTGGAGTGTAGGGACCAAACAATGAGGCCCTGCATAATTTAATATCTTCACTTGCTCTGCTTAGCCTTTCATTGGTCACATGGCAGCTCACATCTCCGATCGAAAACGAAAATGCCTGCCTATGCGAGAATGGAAGCAAAATGTTGCTCGAACAACGCAAGTCTCCGACTCGAATAACGTTCCGTGAGGCAGTCTGGAAAAACTTGGGAGATATGTAGTCGATATTGCAGTCTGTTAGAGAAACAAAAACACGCGATAATAGCGACGTCTTTTCGTGTTGATCAGTTGAACGGTCGCTTGTAGCTGGGTGTCCATCGCGCAAACAATCCAACCAATCTGAATCCGGATCCAATCGAAAAGTAAGGTGATAAAAAATGAGATTGATCTGTTTCTGAACAGAACCGGAGGGCGTACTCCCTTTTTCGTTCCGACTGGAGTCAAGAATATCTAATAGGAACGACGGTGCCTCGTTACAGATGGGTGCAAAGAATTTTGACCGAAAGATTATGGGTGATAGCTTGGCATCCCTGCGACCTTTGATTCTTTGCTTTATCGAGTCAATCCTTGCTTGGATATCTGTCCTTGTAAGGTACGCTTCAGGCGCGACACCGGTCTGGTCCACAGAATAAAAGGCCACATCGTGAAGAAGAAGTCGAAGGTGATGCATGGACGAGCCACAGACAAGTACATGCGATCGGAATGTGTCAATCGCCAAAAGAAACGAACAACCTTGACGCGGAGTGCCTTCGTGGGTACGGTCGGCGAAAGTGTCCTGCTTAAGGGAAAGAGAGATCTGATCGATTTGAAGCGAAAGCGAGACGGTCAATTCATTCGACTGTTCCGCTGGAGAATCATCACGATCGCTGCCAACGGGTGTTACATATTGCAGCATCTCTGTGATCTTGACGAGTTCGGCCTTGGTCAGGTCACAGGTGATTTCAGGTATCGTAAGATTGATCACAGCCTGACTCTTTTCTGCTGCAGCTACCATCGCCATCTGAGAATCTGTTCCGTTGTGTTTCATTTTGGACACTTGTTCGTTACCATCAAGTATCGAGTCCATTCGCTGATCCATCTCTGTGTCTTCGTCTGCTTGCCGGGTTTTGAATGACGAAATCATCGCAACCAGTGGAAAGGAGTCGTGGCCTTCCCTTGACGGTGGCCGAACTTTCTTAACATCAAGCGATATTGGTATGCAGGGTTCCACTTCCGTTCTAGCATTCATTACCATGAAGTCCATTCGCTGCAACGAACTTCCGAAACACAATTCGTTGCTGGTCGGAGCAGACGCGAACAAAAGAATGTGATAAACAGTCAACCTGGCCGCTGACTCGACTCCTCTATCCTCTGTGGATGGATCCGTCGAGCACCATCCGAATTCAAGTGTATTCATTGTGAGACCGAGACAAGAATCTTTCATTGGGGAATCCGCAATCGTCTCCCCACAGCGATCGAACAAAGGCGCTGTAGAGACAAACCCAAGCAGAGGTGCAAACAAAAAGACCGATGGACAGTGAACTGTGAAAATAACACGTTCTTCAGCAGCCGGCTGCTTCGAGGCACTCGTCGTAGTGGTATTGTTGTCGACTGATGAGTCGGACATTTTCCGAGCAAACAGAACCAAATTACTAAGCGATCGGTGCCTCAGATACAATTCTAGTGGATGGAGATTACATTCAATTGACTTGGAACCAGCGCTTTCGGCGGCGATGCAAATGCGGATGCACGGTACATGCGAATCAATGATCTCGTTCGTAAAATCTTCCGCTTCTTTCGACGTCTTTCGATTCCAGACGAGCGAAAAGGCGAATGAGAAATGAATTTGCGAGAATATGAAATACATAGAAGGCTTTACTCACCATATCAAAACACAATATCGTTCCAATATCTAGCTGCGATGATGTAGCTTTTCGGCTCGTTTCCACTAGTTGTGCGTCTTCGATTGCGAAATGAGATATAGTAAACTCCAGCTTCGATTCCAAACCCTGTTTGAAAAAGCACACCTGCAGGTCATCCATAGTCGCCAGAACATATTCTTGCGGACCAGCCTGTGATCGCAGCTCTCGAAAACTACTTTTGACTGAGACCGACAACAGCACAAGACGCACTTTAGTCCGCGAATCACTGGTCTGGTCCATCCGATTGCAAGTCGACTGTAGAGTACTCTCCTCCAGCCGCGATGAAGCGTGATGCACACTCTGCTCCTGTGCATCCCAGAATACATCGAAAGTCATAGGATCATCCTCTTCCAGAGCATCTAGATCATCCAAGTAAGCGTGGCTTGGAATCAGAACTCCTCCTCGAAATTGATTCGTCTGCGCCAGGTGATAGGCCTCGCGATACTGCTTCATGATACCAGTAATTGCACGTAGATCCTCCTCGTCATCTAGAATCTGTGGTGCCAAGGGCTCAGGTGCTTTAACCTCAAAGTCTACTGTGTCGCTACATGTGCCTGTCCTTGTGACGGCGAAACCGGTGGCCAAAGAACGCAGGTGACCAATTGTCGTCACATCGAATGAGATATTGACCTGATGATTAAGACTCGCTTCAATGTCCGTTTCAGGAGTGGTACACGCAGATGTACTACCACTAACTCTGAACAAGACTCGACCACTTCCTCTGGCTAGAGCCACCACGACTTCTTTTTCGCCCCCAACACGGACTGTGATATCAGAAAATTCTAGACTTTTGCTCGGGCTTTGTTGTGTTTGTGATGCGACATCCGTGGGTCGTCGTGTAAGATGGTCCTTGAAAGTGACGGATGAGATGTATAAAGATAACGAGCTGTTGGCGTGCCGTATTTTGATATTCAAATCTGAGAGCTTGACAGTTAGTTGAAGAGAGGAAATCACAGCCTCCATGTACGAACGTATGCGACTTGGTGCTGGAGTTCCCATATCGCTGTCTTCGCCCTGCACTGTCGGCATGGTCGATGAAGCATTAGGCACGGGATGAATTTCGACATCTAGACCACGTACATGAACCTCTGCAATAAGGGAAACAGCTGGTACGGATTCTTTTTCTGACGATGTGCCTAGTTTCATAGCCCTCCATGCAAGGCTTGACTGCGAACTTCCTGTGTTCTCCTGAAGCGTCAGTCTGATCTCCAATCGCTGAACTGTTGCTTTCGTAACAGAAAATCCATAAGGTAGCAACTGCTCTGATAACCGCGACGCGTTCATAGCGACATTCTTTAACACAAAGAGTCCATCTTGAAGCGAAAAGTCGATGGAATCGTGTAGTTTGTTTGCAGCCTTCTCATCGAGGAAAGGACCTACAACTCGCCTTAGTAGAAAGGCGTAAAGTCTCTGTTTCCAGCCGAGCATGATATGCGACAAATCAATGGGGCCCTCTGTCGTTGCTGCTGCTGTTCTATCTAATCTTGAACGAGCGACGCAGGAGGACTAACTGTAAATATAGGAACTTGAGAGAAAGAACATCGATTGGAACTGTGCATCCGTTACGTATAAAGTGCCGTACGAAAGAGAGTCGTGTGAACGCAGCAGAACATTGAAGTCACGTCAGTCGGTCTTGACATTTTATCACGTAATAGGTATGTGACTTATGCATGACTGTGATGTTGGTTGTCACTGTCACAGTCAAAAGTCAAAACATACTTATGGTACTCATTGATTTAGGACTACATATGTATATACCTACCGTCAGACCCTCGCCACAGATTTGGGTCGGGAATCGGGAAAAATTCGAGGACAAGAATCCGTTGGGACCACTAGGACAAATTGGCATTCCACTCCTCGTTCTTGTGAACTTCCTCCGCCGACCGTTGAGACGTCATCGTGGAACTTTGTTGCATCCGGTGACAATCTCATCTTGTTGACAGTGACATCTTCCCCTCTGGAATCAGCGCCTGCTAGAAACCCAAATCAAGTGATGTTTTTAGACGTATTAGACGTAGCCCGTGCCTTTCTTCCCGCCTGGCCCGACTGGGCACTGGAAGTCCTTCTCGCCATGACGGCGTTGTTGATCTTGACCTCAGCCTTGGTGTCGTTCTATACCGGCGATGCCGAGAATTCGTCGAAGCAGTCCGACACGACAGAAGACGGAGAGAAACACATACGCTTTGACAAGTTCAGGAAACAGTATCTGGGGGTTTATCTCGTGATTATGTTGGCAGATTGGATGTAAGGAATGGAAGTGGTTGCAAGTCATCGTCAAGCCTGTCCTCAGTCTATGCTGACCACTTGTGTTCCTTGTTTTGTTGGATTGTTGGATTCACAGGCAGGGAACGCACATGTACACTCTCTATCTGAGCTACAACGTAAACATATCTGCCCTTTTCCTGACTGGATTTTTGAGCGGCGCTTTCTTTGCTCCATTCCTCGGTTCTGCAGTTGACAAACTGGGAAGGAAGAAATCATGCATCGCCTACTGCGTCCTCGAGATCGTCATTAACTGTATAGAGCACAGTACTGGTAAGTAGCATCTGCTGTCCTGGGTACTTATGCGAGGATTGCATCACTGACTGTGAGTTCTCATCCCACTGGTCGGGCATCCCGTTCTCGAATCACAAGATTTCCACCTTTTGTTGCTTGGGAGAGTCCTTGGTGGCATTTCTACGAACCTTCTATTCTCAGCCTTTGAGTCATGGATGACTACAGAGCATCGCAAACATGGATTTCCTGAGGAGTGGCTGTCAACGACTTATGCGCAGGTAAGATGAATCGTCGTTTCTCCCTTCTCGTTGTTCCATTTTCTCATATCAGAATACTTGTGTTGAAGGCTTCGATAGGTAACGGAGTAACGGCTATTTTGGCAGGAATAGTTTCTCAAGTGTTGGAAGATTCGTTTGGTCACATTGGTGAGTCCCTCTTGAGATTGTGATAGCTTTTCTGCTTCGGCTTCTTACAGACAACAATCCTGTAGGGCCTTTCCAAGGAGCAATAGCCCTGACAGTATTGGCTCTATTGATGGTTCTCCCGTGGAACGAGAACTATGGTGAAAGCAGCGACAACCTTGATTCTTCACTTTATCAACAGTTCTCGCTTGGATGGAATACAACCCTCCGGAACTCCAGCATTTGGAGGATCGGGCTGACTCAGGCGCTAAGCGAGGGCGCCATGTACACTGTGAGTGAATCCTACCGACGCCTGTTTTGAATTGCCACCTTCTCTGGTCTTATATCTCTCGCCGTCACAGTTTGTTTTCATGTGGGTACCAACTCTTCTTTCTCTTAATCCTCCGGGCGGACTCCCCACTGGTTGTGTCTTCTCTGCAATGATGATGGCGATTACGATAGGTGGCATGGTATATCCACCGATGGAAAAGCTCTTCTCGAAGTATTTATCATCAAGCCGACATGTCCCAGAAGCGTGTGCGTCATTCGTCTATATGCTTGGTGCCGTTAGTATGGCCGTGCCGTCAGTGTCAATCACCAACGGCTCATCCGAGAGCGCCCTTTTCATTACTGTAGCCAGTTTCTTGGTTTTTGAGGCCTGTGTTGGCCTATTCATGCCAGCCGCCGGAACTCTGCGTTCGAAGTATGTACCAGATTCCCTCCAAGGTGCAATTCTGAATATCTTTCGTTTGCCCTTGAATGCTGTTGTCGTTGGAGGGACGTACGCAACCGACGTTTTCGCCGCGGCAACTGTCTTCAAGATGGTTAGTCTTTCACTCTTTTTCGCTGCCCTTTTTCAAGCGTCCTTGATGCTCAATCCTACCAAATCACTAAAGACAGAATAAAGATGCTATGCGCTTAGCAATCGAAATCCACTGCAACAGTAGCCGTTTCGGACCGTTGCCTACTTTGCCCATCACCTGTTTAGATCACAGTCACGAACGTAGCCCCGGGTATAATTCGCAGTTACATACAAAACATATTTTTGTACGAGCACTCGTCGCGACGACTTCGACGGGTCGGAACTTCTCTGTCACATTGATTCGGATACAATATTGTCTCGCAAAGTTTTGTTGTTTCGATCCATGAGTTGCTGTTCCATCATTTGACGAAGTTCATCCTACGAACAACTGTACCATATCTGTGAAAAGTATCAAGTGATCCTACCATAGAGAAGGAAGGAAGCGAACTGGACGGTAAACAACCACATTCCCCAAGGAAAGAAAGAGGTCATACCCTTCACATATCCGGTCTTCGAAAGCTCGAAAGGGATGCTGTAGCATCATGCGTGAAAGGAGCAACACAAATCTTCCGGGGCGAAGAATGTTTGACTTTCGACAGTTTGCGTTGGGCTTGGTTATTTTTTTTCAATTCCTCGTTGGGATTTGGCAGACGAATCACTTGGCTTGCACGAACACCGAGTCGGCGCATTTGCTCTATCCTATGGTTGCTCCCAACCACCCATCAACGGCAAAAGTATTTCAGCTGCCAAAAGGCATTCAATTGAGCATCGATGATCACGTTCGAGTTTTTCCGAAACGAGCGTTTCCTTGCTTTCCAGCAGAAGACAATTGGAATACCCTATCAGTTCAAAAGTCACCGGCGAGCCAAGGGTTTCTATACGTCAAGGCACGAAAAGCTAGCTCGAGTACCCTGGCTGGCGTAGCTATCCGTGTAGCTAGAAGAATAGCGAAAGAGAGGCAGATCAAGATGTGCAAGACTAGATTCAATCACCCCATGGCATCAAAACTCAATTATTGGAAACGTATTAAGCAAGAGTCATTTCTTTGGAGCGTTGTTCGTGAGCCATCCCGTCGATTATTGAGTGAGTTCTTTCATTTCGGATTCAGTCGCAATTTTGTTCAACCCACCGACGAGAACATTCAAAAGTACATGAGAGAAACATCACCACCAATCGATAACTACTATCTTCGATGGTTGTCCGTCAAGGAGCCTTTTGACCCGAAAATACACATGCCTGAAATAGTCGTTCGCGATATCATCCATGAATATGATTTCCTTGGAGTCGCAGAACGCCTAGAAGAGTCTTTGGTCGTCCTCCAGATGATACTTGACTTGAAAACTTCTGATGTACTCTATCTGTCGGCGAAAGTTCACGGGGGATGGGATGATGGAGTCTATAGACATCAATGTTACTTCATAACGCCGTCGTTCGTGTCATCTTCAATGCAAGAATTCTTCGAACGCTCCGAGGAGTGGTGGAACTTCTCTTCAGGCGACGATTTATTGTACAGAGCAGTTAATGCTAGTTTGGACAGGACTATAGCGACGTTCGATTCCACTGAATTTTCGACAAATCTTCGGCAGCTTCGTTGGGCTCTAAAAAAAGCGGATGAGGCTTGTCGACGTCGAGTCGTCTTTCCGTGCAGTGAAAATGGCACGTATGTTCCAGAGAATGACTGCTTGATCTGGGATTCAGGTTGTGGAATGGATTGTCTTGATGAAGTTGCGATGGAGCTCAATATCTGAGGTTCAGTTTACAAGATAGACAGTCCTGCTGAAGTTGCTCCAGCGCTCCATGTCTGAGATGCACTCATTCGTGGCCTTCATAGCCCAATTCTTTGATTTTCTTTTCCATTTGGGACCGTGCTCCAACATTCGCATTGCCTTGTGGCAAAACAGCTTGGTAACTATGTTTATGGACCCACATCTGAGCGATCCACTTTTCCAAGGCACAAGTCATTGCTTCACTTCGATGAAGCGTTCGATCGTCTGGAGTTCCGTCACGAAAAGCAGGGAAAAACAAAAGAGCAGTGCCCTTTTTGGGCTGCATGACAAGAGGCTTGTCATCGATCGTGAGCAAGTCCCGAAAGGCAGTACCACCACCACAGTCTGTATCGACATCCGAAAGATAAACAAGAATTGTAGCCAACCTTTGACCGCCGTTGCTTAATTGAGTGAAGGGGACTTCATCGTAATGCCATGAAAATTCTTGTCCTTTCTGATACCGTACAACTTGTGGTTCCTCCATGTTTTCCAGAGGAATATTGAGTACCTTATTTGCCTTGGCAAGCAACACCGGAACATCCTGAAATCGACAGAACCACGATGTAGATGTCCGAGTGGACATGGCACCAGAAAATGTGGCCGAATCCACTTCTTGGGCTGATTTCGTAGCGATTCTCATCTCGTCGCAGTCTCCCTGAGAAAAGAAGTTTTCAATGGCTAAAACTGGTGGAGACTTGTGCAAGAACTTTATCTTCATAGATCCACCATTCTTCTCTGTACCGTCTTCGTTGAAAAATCTGTCTAGACTAAGGTCAATATGATTTTTGAGATGATGCTGAATCTCGGACAACGAAGATACACTAGCGTCGCTAGCGACAAGTTCTGTACCCGGATCCATGGGAGGAAAGAGATCTGCTAATGTGGCCACTGGAAGGCCCCATTTGTCCAACTTCGGTTGATCCTCTATCGCATCTTGGACAACTGGAGGAGGCTTAACAATCCCTGCCAGGCCGCCACTTTTCGCTTTGTTCTTTGCACCCTTTTTGGAAGGCTGACGGGCTCCGAAACCGCCCGCCAAAGCCGGTGGAATCCAACGAGCTTCGGTCACCCATTGGAGCATGCAACTGATCAACAGTCCAAAATGTAACTCTTTCATGATGGGGATGGAAAGGCTCCCTTCGAAGAATGCTGGTCAGTATGAAGACCTTTTTGAAGATGCTGCGGTCGTCTCGTTCTAGAGTGATGGATATCATAGCTCATAAAGCCTCTGACGCGATAGGAATTTGGAATCTGATGCCGCGAAAAGGACGACGAATTTTCCGCCCCTAGTAAACGCGACACAACGGGCAAAATAGGTTGAGGAGTGTATATCATAACAGGCTACTAAGGCAGGCGGCCTAATAATCTGACGATCGATGTTGTTGCTAGCTAGAGGCCGCATATTTGTGTTTCGGTTTCACACCGAGCCTTATGGCTCCTACTGCTAGTCTCGCCGAGGAAGGCCTCACTGGTATCTTTCTGTGCGTTCATCCGAAACGTCGTAGCTGAAGACTGTAACGGAATATTCAGACTGCCTTTCCATCTGGCCATATTTCACGCTGAGCTAAACAAGGTGGCACGTTGCCGTCAATTGGAACTCTAGGTCAACAAGACGTGAAAGATGGCGGATTACGGAGCAACTGCATCCTTTTCTCTGGTTAGCACAAAGAGAGAACCCTTGTCACCCCTTCCAATTCGCAAATCTTCATCCAAAAACGTCGTCTCGAGCCATCCGTTTTCTTTGTTCCCTCCTCGAAACGCCGCAATGAGAGAGAAGAGGAACCCAAATTGGAGTACAAATCCGTCATTCAAGGTGATGTTCGCCGTTTCAAACGACACCACCGCACGTGTCTTGATCGTCTTCGACGGACGAAAGGATCCACCAACCGTTATCGTGCCAAAGTCTTGGTCTACCTTGTTTTCTATTGTCAGTTGTTCAACATTGATCGTCTGAGTTGTGACACGACGGGAGGTGTCTACAACTAGATTTCCCGCACGAACAGATCCTTGAACGTTTGCTCTAGGAGTGTCGATGTTGGGATTTCCTTCCACTTCGTTTGTTGGGGTCCACTTGAGCTGGAAAGGATCGAATCACAAAGTGAGATCAGCGGTAAAGCACTGAATCAAGAGAGTACGCGGGAACCACTAATTACCTCGTCTTCTATATCGATGTCCGATGGCGCTGTGTACTGTAAATACCAGACTCCCTCAAGGGCCTTGGATGCTACCGGGTCCTCAAGAAGATTCGTCGGGGTTGGGGCGTTATCCTCGAGGTATTTCACCAATGTCAATGCTCGCCTTTGTGTGTCCAAGTCCGCATCCTTGCCGTTTCCTGTGTTGGAAATCACAGAGATCAGCTCTGCCTTGGTCTTGCTCTTAGGAGACGGAGGAGAGGCAGGAGGGACTTCCACGACGACTGGAGGCTTCTTGGTTCGACCGAATAGTTTTGGAAGCTGCCACGAATGACTAGACTTCAAGATGGTCAATGCCAGGATGTATGCCAAGTTCAGCACAGAAGAAGACCGGCGCTTGGGATATTTCCTGATGGCGTACGACATGATTTTCCCCACAGAAGTCGTCTGTGACACAACGAAAAAGATAACGGTACGAGATAACGAAATTTGTGTCTGCAGAATCAAGATTTTTCAAAGCTAGAACTGTAACATCGATGACAGTGACTGTGACGTCTTCATTGGAGGCTCGGGTGCATACCCATAGATCGATCTGACATATTGTCGTGTCATACGTATGGTAGAACTACTTCAGTACCTAACGATCCATGAATGGGATAGAGTTGCTTCATCCTTTTGGTAGATGCAATAATCGTGCCAATCTGTATACTACGTCGAAGATTGAAGAAACAGCCCTTACAAGCACTTCATGCAAAGGAAAATCACGACGGTCCATTCCAACTCGAAAGGGAGAGCCGAATCTCGGCACGTTTGGTCTCTTCTGGCTTTAGTGGGTTGCTCCATATCTACATAGCATACATATATACTCAGATCTGACAGTACCGGACAGCATAAGAGGCACATAATTGATGGCTATCGAAAATTTCAGGTTATCTAGAAAGTTCTTATTTGGGAAGCTATAGCCCATAAGTTTTTGAAGCGAGGATTGCCTAGCATCCTAGAATTTACTTCGAAGGCCATAGTTTTTCAGTCGCACTGGTCAAAAAGCGACAAAAACCACCGAAAAACACGAAAATTCCAATCTCAGGTCTGGTTTTTCTAATCCGTTTGGTCAAATCCATTGGAATTCTCTTTTCTCGTCCTATCTTCTCTCTTGCT
>Ga0194115_10001098_pt1 | contig 36129 bp, 61 predicted proteins | sample TA2MahsurfametaG_3_FD_148656 | JGI IMG/M metagenome (GOLD analysis project Ga0194115, IMG submission 148656) | Freshwater microbial communities from Lake Tanganyika, Tanzania - TA2015002 Mahale S4 surface | ecosystem: Environmental > Aquatic > Freshwater > Lake | place: Tanzania: Lake... | reverse complement strand
TGAAAGCGCGTAGTCCCCTTCACTACCATGCCTGACACCGCCTGGAACGGGCAACCGTCCTAGTCACGCCAATCCATTGCACCTAAACTCACACAGAATGGCTCTGCATCATGGCCAAATCAACTCCAACCCCCACCACAGTCTTCACCTGTAAGATCGCGCAACTTGAGCGTGAGTGCTCTTGCACTATTAGCAACGTAACAGATTATACAATTACAGGTTCTAACACTTCTGCCGCTGGCAATTTTGGTTAATTTGTTCACACGGTGCTGCGGTTGACATATTTCTTGGCTATCGTTTGAATTGATTATTTAAAAGTGGAAAACCGAACAATATTTTATATTTCTAGGTATACTGCAATGCATGCCAATAACTTTTCCCATGTCAACTAACTTTACTTGGAAAATTAACCAACTGGAACGTGAAACTAAAGACGGTTACGTATACATGGTTCATTATCGGGCAGATGCTGAAGATGGGGTCTATTCTCAGGGAGCATATGGCAGCATTGGCCTTGAGCGACCCGAGAATGAGTTGATTCCATTTGATTCGTTGACGGAGGAACTCGTCATCGGTTGGCTCAAGGAAAAACTGACTCAAGAAAAGGTCAGCGAATTGGAAGAAAATTTACAGTCTCTACTCGACGAAAAAAGAGCCCCGACCAAGGCTGCTGGCGTCCCCTGGGCAAATTAATTGGCAGACTATTTAAAGTAGTTAGAGTTCATGGCTGGCGAAAAGTTTATTCAACAAGCTATCAAAAAGCCTGGAGCTCTGCGTGCAGCCTTGGGTATTAAAAAGGGAAAAAATATCCCGAAGGGCAAATTGGCTGAAGCGGCCAAGAAAAAGGGCGTGACAGGTCGTCGCGCCCGTCTTGCTCAGACCCTAGGTAAATTGGGCAAAAGGAAATAATCGGCATCCTAGGGCATAAGCCTAAAGAATATGCTGGCATTATTTGGTTACATTTTAGCCCATGGGCCCGAGATTATTGCCACGTTACTTGCCGTGCATGCTGCCGCAGTAGCAATTGTCAATCTAACGCCTACCCCCAAGGATGACGAGGCGGTCTCTAAGGTTTATCGGGTGATTGAAATTTTGGCTGGTATTATTACCAAACTGTCAAAGACCTGAGCCCATCGGATGTGCGTTGGGTGTGGAAATTTTCCACACGCAGTCAACGCGACGAATTAAATCGTTTAATCAATAAGACAAAATTTTACAACGATTTGAACATCCGTTTGAACCATCAGGTTATGATGGCGCAAGCGGAATTGGATTCATTTAAAAAAGAAATTGAACCAATCTATAGTGAAAAACCGATCAATGAAGAATTGCAAACGGGCGATTCGCGGTTACTTGGCGGCGAAATGCGATTGACTGCCGAGTGGGTTGAAAAAATGGAAGACTGATAGATAGAAACATCAACCGAGATGGGCCCGGACGAGCAAATATCTCACGCTGATATCTATCATAAACTTGGTGCGCTTGAAGCCAAGATGGATGCCATAGTCACTCGCGTGACCGAGTATTCTGCTGATCTAGCAAATGTGTTCACTAGGCTGCGTGAACTTGAAACACGTACCTCCTGGGCACTCGGAGCTGTAGCAGCGTTAAGCCTAGTACTGCCAGTGGCAATTGCAATCTTGGGTGCTAATTTTGATATGCGTATTATACCATCAGAGGGCATCGAGTCATCTAAGTAATGGTATCCTAGCTGGCAATAGGTCGGCAAAATGTCTGTATTAAATTGGATGGAGATATGCTTGCTGGCCAAAGAGGCTGGCGCTAAATATCCTGAATTGGTTGCAGCCCAATATGCGCTTGAGAGTGGCTGGGGTCGTTATCAATCTGGCAAGAATAATTTTTTTGGCATTAAGGGACAAGGAACCAAAAAAGAAACAAAGGAATTTGTTAACGGTAAAGAAATAACTATTGTTGACGAATTCCAAGATTTTGCAAGTGCCAAAGATTGTGTTCAATATTTAGTTGATAAATGGTATAAAAATTATAAATCATATAAAGGTGTTAATAATGCTGCAAATCGAAACGATGCAGCTCGCATGCTTGTGACTGAAAAGTATGCAACCGATCCAAAGTATGCGGAAAAATTAATTGAGATTATGTCCAATAATGCCGCTCCAATTCAAGCACCGGCGGTTCCAAAGCTTGATTTAATACAATTTAAAAAGGCTGCTGCGTTTTATAAGACCGAACCGCATCAAGACAAAGCTTGGGATTATGCTGAATCCTGTTTGGATGAATCGGAACGGAAAAAATTTAGTCAATTATATCGAGCCAAAAGCGAATCAAAAAGCGAAAAGTTTCCACTAACTGTACCGTACTACTACCAGCGCGATAGCAAAACTGGCCATGGTGAAAGGTCATGTCAATCCAGTGCGATTGCAATGGTACTGGAGTACCTTAATCCAGGTTTAATTGAAGGAGACGATGATTATTTAGAACTCGTTTTTATGTATGGAGATACCGTATCACAAACGGCACAAAGGCAAGCTTTAGATCATCTTGGTGTCAAAAATTCTTTCAAGATGAATGGACGTAATAGTGATGTGATCCGACTATTGGATTTGGGAATTCCCGTACCTATTGGTATCTTGCATCGTGGCAGCCTAAATAGCCCCACGGGAGGGGGTCATTACGTTACTTTAATTGGGTATGATTCAAAGTATTATGATGTCCACGATCCTTTCGGGGAACTTGATCTGGTTAATGGTGGCTATCCAAAAAATGGACCAATTGACGGAAAAAATCAACGTTATTCCCGCACCAACCTAGAAAAGCGTTGGCTGATTAATAATGATCATGATGGTTGGTATTGGTCATTTGAAGGAAACAACTTCAAGAAGCTATGAAGCAAGTCATATTGCCGTGGCTTCCTGGGTACATGTTTGATGGCTCTAGGCTTGTCAGCACTGGAATCGCAATTCCGCCGACGCAGCACATTAAACCTGACAATGGAGAGGTTGTGTACTATGTCCGGCCCTTATTTTACATGGGTGCAAACATCGGGATGTTCATCAGGCATCAAGGTGTACTGGATTGGGTAAGCAAATTTCAAAATAATTAACTTAAAGGAATACCATCGTCATTGTCGTCACCTTCGCTATCGGGGACAGCGTATGATAGACCTGGAATACTTTCGACTAAAGCACGCATATATTTATGAATATTAACTTCGCTCCAGTCGCATTCATTGTATAGTCTAGATCCTAAATTATTCAACTGGATGGAGTGATCGTTAGTCCACAAGGCGCGGTTCATCGCATCTTCTTTGACTCGTGAAATCGCTTGTAAAATTTCTAGTTCTGTAGTTAAAGTAGATTGATCGATGACACAAGAAGCGTGTTCGTATTTGGGCTTATTGATTAAAACAAGCAGTATTTTGGTGACATTTGCTGTCAGCCAAATCAAGGAACCCGAAATACCACCTATTGCGAAAGCAGCTCCTCTGCTAAGGGTTTGCAAAAACCAAATTAAAGCTGCACCGGATTGGGCAATAATAGCAAACAGTATATTGTTCACAACCGATTCCTTCTTGATTTAACGATGTCGCGATGCTGCATCGTATCATCACTTTTGATACTGGAAGTTGCATAATCCAGTTGAACAAGTGACATTTCAACAAATCCTTGAACGGTAGTAATTTCTTCGTTTGGTGGTTCGCCCTCCCAAAACGCTTGCCTGCCTCGTACTTTAGAATGCCAAATTTCAAGTTTTCGGTCGGACGGTTCACCGTCAATTGTTTGATGTTTACGTATCAGCCAAACAGCGTGTGAGACATGGCTGAGAGCGTCTGTACCGCGTATTTGGTCGAGCTCCGGGGGTTGGCTATTTCTTTCTTTTTTAAAGTCGTTCTGGGCGATTTTAAGGCCCACTTGGTTCATTTGAGCCAATACAAATAAATCTATGTCAAGTTCTTTTGCTGCGGTCATTAATCGGTAGGCCCGCTCTTCCAGCATGGTGGATTGATTATTCGATGAATTCTTATGTCTAGCTAGCGCATGGAAATGGTCTAGTATGACGGCTCTTAGGTCAGGATTTTTTGCCTTCATGGCTCGCATTGAATTCACGGCAGAATCAACGCAAGCGCCCCAAGGGCACTCAATCAAAAACTTGCCACCAGTAGTGTCGAGGGCCTGAGCAACGTTTCCCAGGATATTTATGAGTTGTGCTTTGTCATTATTATTTGGGCTTTCAAGTTCGCCCACAGTAACATGACCGATACGTTCAGAAACCGCTTTCCAGTGATAATTTCCAGTACGCAACAGCTTACGACTTAATGAAGCAATTATTCGTGCTTCAATGCTGGATGCATTAAGTTCGGCAGAAATAAAGCCAACGGTAACTCCATTGGCCGCTAAGTTCGCAGCGACTTGACAGCCAAATGAACTTTTGCCAACACTTGTTCTGGCGGCAATTGTTAAGAGTCTGCCGCCGGCCGCCTGATGAGCCTGTGGATGGCTGACCCCACCTTCGATGTCTAGGTCAAATGCATAAACACCAGTGGATGCTGGGCGACGCTGTTGGCCAACTCCAGCAAGCTTGTCAACCCAATTTTGTCGATTGCCACCAACGTTACCGATGATCGAATCCAGCAAGTTGATAGCCTGACCTTGATTGCCTATAGAGCCGCGCATCATGCCAACACCTTCCATGGCACGTTGCTGCAAAAATTCTAAAGCCTCTTCAAGTTTAGTATCGGCTTTGATATTTTGTTTTGCAATATGCAATGTCTCTAGATAAAGAGCCCTGACACGAACCTGTTTAAGAATGTCAAGTGCAGTAACCCATTCTGATTCCGCATCACCGTATGCTTCAATTGTGTCAGGATCAGATAATTCTGCAATCGACTGTGTGAATTCAAGGATTGATATAGTGCGGGACGAATCACTAAGATTGCGATAACTAGAAATTAAAGCTTCTTTGCTGATTGTTTGATTGGTTCTTTCACCGATAAAAGTTAAATCAATCTCGCGACCAATTGATTTGAGACAATCATCGCTCCACAGGGTCAAGGGAACGTATTGTCCATGACCCATACCGAACGCAGTACGTAATTCGGCCCAAAGTTCACGGGCGACGCTGCTGGGAGCGGCCAGAACACGCGAGAGAACGATGGCCTCTTGGGCAAGCGTATCTTCCCGTTGCTGAACACTGGTCGGTTGCAGCTTGTCAACAATACGTGCAACGCCAATGGTTTTCTCAGCGGCTTTTTCATTGCATCCAATTATCTTATGACCATCTGTAAGCAAAAGACCAAGGTCAACTGCTTTCTGAATATAGTAAGGAAATTGTGTCATTATTTTAACGATAAGACCAGAATTGTTCTCTTGGTTTAGTTGGCGTTATTGTATCTGTCGGCCATATCACTATGTCAGCGCTGTGATGCATAAGCCTAAAGTTTGCCGGATCAAGTCCTGCAGCTTTTAGTTGCTCTTCCTTTTCAATCAAAAACTTGGCTGCATATTCGGTATCGCAGTCAGGTTTGAAATAACACTCGTAATAATGATACTGTGCTTCATCATAATCGTCAATAAGTTTTCTGCAATTTTGTGGCAAAATAATTTTTTCAATCCGTTGATGCTCTTCGATTGGCTTGGAAACGGGAGCGTCTAAGCCATCATTATATAAGGTATAAACATTATTAAATTTTTTACTTGTTGGTGCTCCAAAGCCAATGATCGACTGAAGTGTTTTTGAACTATTTTCATGAGACCAAAACTTTGATCGTTCGATTCCGGCCTTGATCACTGAAAAGAATTGCTGGTAATCATGCGGCTCGATCTTAAGGGCCTTGAGGTGCGCGTCAAGGGCCTGTAACAAGCCGGCACTGAGTTTGCGAACCTTGCCGTATTCGGCCGGCCTATACAGATTCCAGGCGTCTGTAGCCATAGCAAAGTAATCCGGCTTTTCCTTGGGCTCTTTGGATCCTTGGGGCACCACTGGTGGCGAAGTGTCACGGCAGATGGTTTCTTCCATTAACTGGTGAGCCTGCTTATGTTCTTTCGCAAGTTTTCGCATGATCGGCCTTGGGTCCGTCAGTAGCACATGGTGCTCTTGGCCATGAATGAGCCCTAGGTCGCGCAGTTCCTTGAACAGTCGCAAGCGAGTCCCACGATGTACGCCAATCGCGATGTCGATCTGGCTTTTGTGGATGGGACGGAAATCGGATTGGTTGGCAAGGATCATCCAAAGCAGTTTTGCTGAGGCGCTCAACTCGCTGCTGGTCAGGATCTCGACCGGCACCTTGACAAAATTGGAATTGACAATCCAGCCCTTCTCAGACGAGACGCTGATTGCGGTCATGGAGGGGTGAGGGGTAGCCCAGACAGCGTATCGAGGATGTCGTTTTTTGCAACGTTGCAAAATGCGACGTTGCATCATGCGACGTGGACGTTGCACCATGCGACATCAACGTCGTGAAAGACAACAAAAAACGTCGCATTTTGCGACACTTAGTCAGATTGATCCTCATATCCACATCAGACTGGAACCATACCCACGCGCAAGCGCTACGCGGCAGTCGGCAAATGGACAAAAGGGAAACCGGCACAGCAGGTGAACCAAAGAGCAAAACTCGGTACACTCGTGAGCAGCGGGCACAGGCTCGTCGGTCGTTCCAGGAGATCGGGCAATCCATCGCCCGCGCTGTTCTGGAAGGCCGCCAATCCGAGGATTGGGCATGGCAACTCATCGGCGATCTCGGGATTTACGAGCGCTGGGAGCTGGATTTGTGGATTGAAATGCACCGGCAAAGTTGCCGCTCTGTTTTGCAAGCACAGAAAAGGCGACAACAACATAAAGATCAGCTTCAACAACAGATTGACGCTGCCAAACCCCGTAAACTGCTGAAAGCATTACGCAAATCTACTAATGGCTGACATCCCGAATTTGGCTGGTATCGTAACCAAGGATCTTGTTGATACCATTGGTTCCGGCAACTTCAAGGCTAGTTATGTCAATTGGTCAAGGACTTTAAATTTGCTTCGCCAGCATGCACCTGGCTGGATGCCGGAGACTCTGACGGCCCCAAACGGTTCATTGGTTCACCAAGCTCCCGTTGGCGGGTATTTGATGATCCGGTTCGTTCATGCTGATGGCACTGAAACACCAGCAGTCCCACAGTCCATCATGGATACCCGGAACTTCGCGATTCCGTATGAGAAAATCACGGCTCGCGACATCACGGACACTCAGCGCCGTGGCACCTGTCTTGCCGCCTGCTTCTTTTTCGGTTTGGCATTTGAACTTTGGGCCAAGATGCCAATCGAAAGCGGATACGGCGATACGCAGCCTCCTGTGGCCCTTCAAAAGGACGCTACCAAGACGGTTGCCGGAAAGGTCACTAAGGCCGCTTCTGGGGCCACTGAGCAGGACTTTAAGACCGCTGCTTTCGATAAGGGGCTGTGTAAGGATGCAACCGACAAATTGATTGGCGTTATCAATGGCAATTATGAGAAAGGCATTAAGACTCTTGAATCCAAGAATGATGTTTGGGTACAGGAGCAAAATGCCCCTTTTCTCGGAGCCGCGAGCGTGGAAGCCTGGTAGATCCCTCTAGCTCACTTGTGCGTGAGGAGTGTGTGAACGAAGCCGCTAGTTCTTTGGCGGCTTTTTTCTTTGGCATCATCCTTGATACGCGAGAATTTCTTTAGATCTTCTTAGGGACATGTCCCTTGCTAAACCATTTGATTTGCGGCATCATCGGCCAGTCTACGTTCTTCGTCTGGCGACAATGCATCAAACGATTGACCCAATCACAACCTGGCTCAATGTAGCCGGCAAAAAGCCAAGATTGCCAAAAAGCCAGATTTCTAAAATTAGCAACGAAATTCAAGAATTGCCCGAAGGCGATCCACGGCGAACTAAGTTGATCAACAAATTGGTTGAACATAACCTTCTATTGGTCGCCAATCTTGTTGGTCGTTTTTTGCGTACCCAGGCGTACAAGAAATGGGGACATGAGTCTACCGTTGATTATTTCCAGGTAGGAGTTCTTGGATTGAGAAAGGCTGCAGAGAAGTTTGATCCCAAACGAGGGTATCAATTTTCAACTTATGCATCCTATTGGATTCGTTGCTATGTAGGCCGGCACAATTATCTTGAAATAAGTCCAATTTACGTGCCTGAAGATTCAATTCGCGCCGCTTTTAATTACAGAGACCATAAAATTACTGGCGGTCGCAACTTCTCCGAGGAAAAAGCTTGCGAAATGACTGACAGAGTTTTGATGGCCATCAACTTTGATTCTCTGGATCGATTAATTGGTGAAGATATTGATGTAGCGGATACCATCCGTGACAACGGTATCGACACTTTTAATCAAGAGCAAGGATTGTTTTCTAGCGAAATTGAACAATTCTTGAAAGAATCTGACATACTAGAATCCACAGCTCGACTGTTGCGCCATCGGTTCGTGCATGGCATGGAGTACAAACAAATAAGCGCTGTAACGGGCCTTCCAATCTCGCTGATACGTTCACGTTGTGATCATGCCATCCGGCGGCTACGCAAGGTTGCTAACCCCGATAAGCTGGCACTGTAAACCCATACTGGGAACCGATGGCTACCATTAGCATCGCAGGCACTATTGTGTGCAAAGAAGGCACTTCCCCCGTCAGCGTTAAAACGTTTGACAGTGGTGACCAAATTGCCACCTTCACGGTAATGGATCGTGCATACGTGTACGTGAAACCCGGCGACGAAAAAACTGGCCAGTTTTACAACTGCCAATTGCGTGGCAAGCAGGCCGAAATCGCTTCGGAGCGAATTAAGCGTGGCGACAAGATTGCCGTAACCGGCCAACTTGTTCAGCGCGAATACCAAGGTAAAGTTTATCTTGATATTCGTAATGCAAATCCGACCTACCTTGAATATCGTCCTACGGACGACAAGTCGGAAATGCCATTTTGACGATCACAAGGGCGGCATACTTTTGTGTTGCCGCCCATAAAGTAAATCTCATGTCACATACTGATCTGCCACAGCGTCATTCCGATTGGGCATACAGCGTGCTGGGAACATTGATTGATGAGAAACCAATTTTGACTATTGCCCAGGTAAAGCCTTACGTCATTGCTACGCTGTTGCATCGCGGAGCTGTACGCTACGAAGAAGTTCTTGCCAGCATTAGTCCCCACTGCTCCATGTTGGACTTAAAGGTAGGAGGGTGGGATCCAATTGAGGAAGAGTGGTGTGAAGGCACACGACTTGAGAAGTTGATTGACGAAGTTTTAGGAGAGATGGTTTCCCATGGAACACTTCGTTACAATGAAGATGCAGATCTATGGGTTCTGACGGCTAATAATTTGCCCTTGGTAATTTCTTGGGTAGCCTCTTTAGGCGCCAAGATGCCACAGCATTTACTGGCAGAACTTAGCAAACAGCAAAAATTAAGATTACCAGAATCTTGCTTATGAGAACCCTGAAAGATGGTACTGTTAAATATAAACCCAGTGCCTACAAAGAATCCGAAAGACTAAGCAGGCCTTCTTTTCCTTTGCCCAGATTCACAAAGGGTACTCGCGTCCAAATATACATGGGTGCGGGTTGGAGTTCTGGCAATGTTATTGAAAGTTCTCAAAATCATTGTGTTGTCATGCTTACCGTTGGCAGTCGATTGATCACGGTACGCGACGCACGTTCTATTCGCATGGCTGAAAAACAATGAATAGCCAACTAGAAATTGCAAAAGTTTGCGATGAAATCAAGCAACTGTTATTGTCTAAAAATAAAAAGTATGGAGACAGTGCTTTGAATCCATGCCGTATTTTCAGTCAAGCCTCCACCGTAGAACAACTACTTGTCAGGATTGATGACAAGTTAAATCGCATTCAAAAAGGAGCTGGTCTACTAGCTTGTGATGAAGATGTGATTAATGATTTGATTGGTTATTTAGTCTTGCTTAAAATTGCACAGACGAAAAGGTGCGGTACTAATTCGACAATCTATGATGAAGTACTCGTAAACGAAGAGTGGCAAGGCGAAGACCTTGGACCTATTTATCGGAACAATGTAGAGGCGTACAAGAAACCGGCAACTCAAATTGACAGAAAATGGTTATCAGTACAGCTCTTGGGTCACCGGCCGCCCGAGTGACTACACCCTAGAATTAAAGTATCCCTTATTCTCAAAGGCCCGACCTAGGATGACCAGAGCGGGTCATACTTATATGCCGGCCGCTTACAAAGAAGCCCAGCATGCCATCAAAAAACAATTAAAAGAACAATGGACTACTCCACCATTGATGGGTCCGTTGCACCTGCATTTGATTGTTTACGGTGAAGGGCGCGGTGATACCGATAATATCGCTGGAGCATTGATGGACAGTGCTCACAACCTCTTGTGGACAGATGATAGGGTCAATGTTATCCCCAGTCTGTCAATTGAATGGCATCAAGCAAAAAAGGCTGACTCCAAGTGGATTGTTCATATTTGCCTGATCGACGATACAATGTAGGATCGCAAGTCAAACATGGTAGCAATCAGCTACATGCAACCCGATCCTGCTTATCGCAAGGAACCGGGCGAAAACCAAAGTTCCTTGAAATATATCCTGAAAAGCCCTGCTCATTACAGAGCAGCGAAAAGTCGCAGGTTTACTACCTCGGTTTTTATGGATATGGGTTCTGCCCTTCACTGCAAAGTGCTAGAGGGTGATGAAGAATTTGCCAATAGGTACATCCTTAAGCCCAGCGATATATCTTTAACGACCAAGGAAGGTCGAGAATGGAAAGTCGCCAACAAGGATAAAACCATTTTAACAAATAGCGATAAGGACATGGCCTGGGATAGTGTCCTAGGAATGGCCGAATCATTGCGAAAACTTGATTGGTTTAACGGTTTAGCATCCGATTATAGAAAATTTAACGAACTTAGCATTTACTGGAGTGCTGACGGCATTGACTGCAAGGCACGTTTGGATCGATTGGTCGACATTGGCGATGAAGTGCTTGTCTTAGATCTGAAGACAACCGACAGCATTGAGCCTGATATTTTTACAAAGAAGGTGGTTGGCGGCATGAATTACGTTTTCCAAGCCGCATGGTACGCGGAAGCAGCACGTCTTGCTTACAAGAAGCCGGCCCGATTTATCTTTGTGGCAATTGAACGCGCCCAGCCATGGTCTGTAGGGATCTTTGAGGTCTCGCAGGAGATGATGGCAGAGGGCACTACTCAGATTATACAAGCACGTAAAGTCCTTAAAGAATGCTTGAAAACCAAGAAATGGCCGGGCCCGGAAGTGCAAAGTAACTTGCTTTATTTTCCCTCTTGGTACAGTTCTCCGGTTGATGCCCAGGAGGAATCTTTTGTTCCCTTATTCTAGAATCCTTTAGACTGTCCTAGAGATTTAAAGGACATGCTGCATAGCGCCAAACTGATTGCGATCACGCCAGACGCTGAACAATTGGTTTCCTACTGCGCCCGCGTCAGTAACCCTTCAAACCAAGACAATCACGACACAGCCTCCAAACTGATTCGGTATTTGTTGAAGCATAAACATTTGTCGCCATTTGAAATGGCCAGCATGACGCTGGAAATTAATACATCGAGAGCGGTTAGTCCTCAAATTTTGAGGCATCGTTCCTTCTCGTTTCAGGAATTTTCCTTGCGTTATGCAGAATCAAGTCTGTTAAACGATGATATTCCCAGGCCTCATCTACGCCGTCAGGATGACAAAAATCGACAGTCAAGTCATGATGACCTACCTCATGAAGTCATCACAGATCTTATTGTGGATATTGACTCTCTTTATCAACACGCTAAATTAGTATACGAAGATTTGCTGGCACAAGGAGTAGCCAAAGAATGCGCCAGAGAAGTTTTGCCAATGGGTGTACAAAGCCGTCTCTACATGGCAGGAACCATTCGGAGCTGGATTACTTATATCGCATTACGCGAAAAGAATGGCACCCAACTAGAGCATCAAAAGATTGCACTTTCATGCAAGGCAATTTTGTCGGAGGAATGTCCGGCAATAGCCGAGGCTCTTGGGGGCCCTCAGTCTCCGTGGGAACTGTAATTGGAACAATAGTCGCAATGGAAGACGACAATACAAAATCCTGGCCTGAGGCACAAAAGCCCAAGGGTGAACCGGGGCCGATTCATGGTTTCCGTCGAGGCTATAGGGTCCGAGAGGTTGGCATTCATGAATCCGCTGATCAATACGCATGTTTCCAAGCTTTCATGCGAATGCAGGGCGAAAGAACTTTTGCGAATGTCAGTGAACTCACGGGACACAGTACTGGGACAATTTCCAAATGGGCCGAGCAGTTTAATTGGCAAAAACGAGCCGCTGCATTTGACAGGGAGCAAATGGCTATTGTATGGCGTGAAGCCGACAAGCTGCAAAAGAACAAACATAAAGAAGCCATCATTGAATTCCGCGAAGCTTCTGAAACTCAAGCTAAAATGATGATGCAGGTTTCTGAAGACCTGTTGCGCGTACTTCAAAAACGAATTGTTGAAGCAGAACAAAATGACGAGGAAGTGCCGCTTGCTTTGGTTTCTGGCTTACTGCGTGCAGCGGCAAACATCAATGAGCAATCACGTCAATCTTGGGCTACTGCGTTGGGTGTTAATGAAATGATGGAATTAGTTGAAGCCGAAATGGAAAAAGTCAACGTCGAAGATGTTACCGATGTTGATGCTTACGATATCCCCCTAGACGAATGACTTCCGAAAACGACATTTTAAAAGTAACTGAAAACGAGGATGGTTCCTTTACTTTTGAGTGGGATCCAGAAGATCCTGTTGCTTGTATTTTTAACGATTGGGCCGAACAAGATTGGATTGAAGCCATTATGTATAATATTAAAAAATCCTAATTAATGGCTGCAAAGTTTGGCCGCGATTATTTGCGTAAAGCAGCTTCTGACCAAGAAATGGTCAAACAGTTGCGTCAGATTAAAACGCAACAACGTGACGGCGGTCAAAAAATTATTTTTCATAAATTCATAAAAGAAGTATATCCCAACTATAAATTTTATAAAGTTCACGCCGAACTCACTAGGCAGTTTCAGCGCATCATTGACGGGGATTGTAAAAGATTAATCATCCAAATTCCGCCGCGCCATGGAAAGAGTCTATTGGCTTCACGGCTTTTGCCTGCAGCCTATTTGCTTGCTCATCCAGATCGTTTCGTTGGTATCACCTCCTATAGCGCAGAACTGGCGGAAGGTTTTTCTCGTAATGCCCGTGAAATGTATCGCCAGGCTGGTGGTGCCTTAGATCAATACAAGCAGGCGGTCAATGATTGGGGAACTCAGGGTGGTGGAGGCATGTGGGCGGCGGGTGTTGGAGGTGCGATCACTGGCCGTTCTGGTCACCTGCTAATTGTCGATGATCCCGTCAAGAACAGAGAAGACGCCGAATCAAATCGTCTTATGGAGAAATTGCGTGATTGGTACACCTCTACGCTGTACACACGGCTAGAGCCTGGTGTCGGTGCAATAATTGTTGTGCAGACACGATGGAGCGAAAATGATTTAGTAGGACAATTAATAGAATCCGAGTTAAATGTATCCGAAAAAGGACGCGAAAATTGGACAATACTTGACCTGCCTGCAATTTCAGAAGATAACAATGACAGGCCATTGCTACCAGATCATTGCGAGATTTTGCCCGACTGGCGTGAGCAGGCTGGTGTTGCATTGTGTCCTCAACGTTATGACATTGACGACCTAGAAAGAATACGTGAAGCGATCGGCACCCGTGATTTTGCTTCACTATACCAGCAGCGCCCAGCGCCCGAAGGCGGCAACCTGTTTAATGCAAACTGGTGGCAATATTATGCACATGACACGCCAATGCCGGAGTTTCAGCGTGTTATGTTATCTGTGGACTGTACATTTACAAATAACAAGAATTCCGACTATGTTGTGGGAATGGTTATCGGCCAAGCCGGTAATCGTTTTTATGTGCTAGACATGGCCCGAGAAAAACTTGATGTAATCGGAACAATGGCTATGATTTCACGCATGTACAAACGGCACGGATTGAACGGGACTGTAATTGAACTTGCGGCTTCTGGTCATGCCGTATATCAAATGTTGACACAAAAAGTACCGGGGCTTATTGGTTACAAGCCGGAAAAATCAAAAGAGTCAAGGGCTGCGGCAATTGTTCCATTGGTCGAAGCCGGAAATATTTTTCTGCCAGCAAGTGCGACATGGTTAGATGGATTTATTAATGAATTTAGTTTATTTCCCGGCAGCAAGAATGACGACCAAGTTGATGCTCTTACAATGGCAGTTAATTATATGAGTCAACGAACTGCTCCGCAAATGACTGAAGTATCATGGGGGCGCGGTACTCGGATATTAAACGATAAAATATAGTAAATAGATATAAAGATGGCCAGAATATCTCCCAAGTATCAACTATCGCCGGAACAGCAAAAGTTGGCAACAAATAATTTAAATCTAGCAAGGCGTGAGGCTTGGCGAATACAACGAACTACCGGGATTGAATATGGGATCTTGGAGGGAGTTGCTTTTGAGGGCCTATGCAAGGCCAGTTATCGATATGATCCTGAGTCTGGATACAAGTTTTCAAGTTTAGCTACGCCAACAATACGCGGCGAATTGCTTCACTGGGTACGCGACAGAACTTATGCAATGCGTTTGTCGCATAAAATGCGTGAGCGATGGATTAAGGGGCGCAAGTTTTTATACCAAGGTGATTCCGATATTGAAATTGCTCGTAAACTCGAAATTACTCTTGATGAATGGAAGGAAACTCGCAGTGCATGTTCGGGACCGCCGCTTGAACTCAAGGACCAGGCAATGCCGTCTGAGCCGTTGGAGCCAGACGAGATTGATTTTACAATTGCATACAAAGAACAGGCTGCAGAACTGATCTGCAAACTAGAGGAGAATGAGAAAAATGCAATACTTCTATACCTAGAGGGAACTTCTAACAGAATTCCATCCAAGCACGTCAACAAAATCCTCGTGAATGCTGGGTGTGCAGTCGTGGAATCAGAAGAAATTCTGGATGAGTCTGGACAGGGCCGTCTTTTTTAGATAGCTTGAACTGTCCCACGAGGAGACCAATACCCGGTTGGATTGACCCCCTAGCTGGACGTATGGCTATTTACACGATTGCTATGACGCCATTGGTTGCGTCATTGGCGATCATATATTCTGCTGCTACAGCTCCAAAGCCACCGGATTTAAAGTATGAAGATCAAAATCAAAACGATTGAAGCGGTCCGTGAACTTCCAATTTCTGCTGTTCTTGAAAATCAAGGCGTTAAGCTAAAAAGAGTCGGCCGAGAGTTCATTGCAAAATGTCCTTGGCACAACGATACAAATCCATCGCTGACAATTAATGATGACAAGAACCTTTGTTTTTGTTTTGTTTGCAAAGGGGGAAGTGATTCGGTTGCCTTTGTCCAGCAAAAATTTGGGCTCAGCTTCACCGAATCAATTGAGCGGATTGCTAATGGATTTAAAATCGAAGTCGAACGAGAAAACGAAGATCCACAACTTGCTGCCAGATTACGTGCAAGATATCTTTCAGCTTTAAATCAACTCAATAAGCAGCAGGAAAATTTTCGGACTGCTCTTAAAGATCCGAGAGCAGAACGCATCCGTCAAATTTTACTTGATCGAAATATTCAACCCGCAACTGCCAAACACTTTGGAATTGGCTATGCGGTTGACGGCTTTTTTGCTGAAAGAATTACTGTTCCAATTTGCAATCATAAGGGACAAATTGTTGGATTTACTGGTCGATCAACAAAAGCTGAACAGTTGCCAAAATACAAAAATTCTAGTACGTCAGAACTATTTGATAAATCAAAGTTAGTATTCAATGAATATCATGCACTAGAAGCAATTCGTGAAGCTGATAGCGTCATTTTCGTTGAGGGTCATTTTGATGTGATGTCGTTATGGCAGCATGGCATCAAAAATGTTGTTGCTATGCAAGGGACTTCAGCACCAGACATTGAGATAATAAATAGATTAGCACGTAGGACTTCGCGATTTATTGTATGTTATGACAATGATAATGGTGGCAAGAAAGCGGTTGAACAGTTTATTAAAATAGCTGGGCCAGTCGCTTGTCAAGGCAGAATCACAATCAGTATTGCGGAATTGCCTGAAGGCATGGATCCTGACGAATGTCTTCGCTCAACTGATCACGACTTTTACCAAGTTATTAATAGTGCATTACCATGGCTCGACTGGCAGATTGATTCCTGGCTAGCTAATCTTGATCGAAATGACACAGCCTTTGTGGCCAAGGCTGAGCAAGCTATTCTCAAATTAATTGAAAGTATTCAGTCACCGGCTTTGCGTCAATATTATGTTGACAAGGCGACTCAAGTATTGATGCCAGAAAACGCAGGCGCTGCAAGGCTTGCTGGTGAATGGATGAGCAACCTGTGCAAAGTTTCATTTACAAAGCAATGGCAGAAACCATCGCCTCATCAAACTAGATTATCGACCGAGAAAAGATTAATACGGCTTTATATTCACGCACCTGAACTTCGTGATTATTGCAGGCCTTTAATGGATAAAATTCAAACGCCATCTCTTAGATGGTTATATTCTAGAATATTTGAGGCAGAAAATTTTGGCATGTATATTGATCCGGCAAACTTGATGGCAGTTTTAAGTGTGGCAGAACCTCATTACATTAATCAATTAAGACCAATTGTCATGCCAACAATTAATGTGGATAAGTCGCCGGGCGTTCTACGGCATATTGAAGATATAATGTGCTTACAGACATTTGCCACCCATGAAGAAAGCTAACACTCAGGGATGGGAGCAAATGGATTTTATTATGTACACAAAAATAGAATGCCCTTGGTGCGCTCGGGCACAAGCACTTTTTGATTTCTTAAACTGCAAAGTTGAATATCGCTTTTTTGAGTGCGATGAATGGCCAACTTATCCTGCTATTTACAAAGTCGTGGGCGAAAACATGGAACTTATTGGAGGTTTTAATGAACTCAGGAGATTAGTCCAGAAGCGCGGTATCTAGGCAAACTATTTCATGACGACATCCGCGTTGCTGATCTGGGGTTATCTGTTTTGCTTAGTTGTGCTGTTTCCTCAAGATGCTGCAATCTTTAGTGCAATTATCTCAGTCAAGACTAAGCTTGTATTTTTAAATGCAGTAATGTTCATAAAGGCTTACCTGCTTTACAGAGCGCTTAAAAAAGATCTCGCTAGATTGGGAATGGCATTGCCGCCGTTCCGTTTTACGCCGCTCTGGGAGCGCGATTGACCATGCCAACCAAGAGAACCATTTCTGGAAACAACAAGCCAATGGAACGCATTGGCAAAAAGACCGCTCAGGGCACCGGGTTGCGCTCTAAACCTCGAAGGGGAAAGAAACGTTATCGTGGCCAGGGCCGTGGCTGACAACAGCGTTGATCGCTTATTGATCACTCGGTGCATTAGTTGCATTAGTAGATTGTTAGAGCAAAATGGCCACGCACAAGCGGTGGTTTTTTTGTTTTACCTACACAAGCAACATATCGAAGAATGGACCGCTATTCGTAAAAGGATGCTGTCTAACGCTAGAAGCCACTATCAATTGAGTCTCGTCGCAGAGTTGTTTAATGCATCAATGCGTCGAACGCTTGGCGAAAGTTCACAGTTGTTCCCTGGACTTTCCGATCTTTTGGATAGCCAAGATTGCAGGGAATTGCTTGATTAACTAGGAAGTCTAAACTCGCACTTAAAAAATCCATGTCCGAATTTCGCTCTACTGCGCCTTCTGCGCCGGCCGTTTTCTATCGTTCATATTCCCGCCGAAAGCCTGATGGCGTCAGGGAAAATTACGAAGAGGCAATAACGCGGACAATTAATGCGATTGCTGATGTTGGTAAATTTTCTGACGAGCAACGTCAATTGGCAATGGATATGGCCCAACGACAGCATTGCTTGCCAAGTGGGCGTTCGCTGTGGGTAGCAGGAACCGAATGGGCAAAAAGGGCTGAGAACTTTCCTGGTTTCTATAATTGTTGTTCTATGCATCTTGATGAAGTGCCAATGTTTGGCCTTCTGATGGAGCTGGCAATGATGGGAACTGGAACTGGAGCTGTTCTTGAGAAAGAAACAATCGAAAAGTTGCCCAAAATTCGCAGGGGGCTTCATATTACTCACGTTGTGCAAAATACGGGTATGGTAGGTGGCAGCCCTGACACCACTATCCGAATGGTTGGTATCAATAATGAAAATCCAGTTATCCACTTAACCATTGGTGATTCTCGCCATGGTTGGGCTTCGGCTTACCAGGGCTTGATCGAATTAGCAGTTGGAATGCCGGCAGAGGCCGAGGGCGATGATACTTTGTGTATCGACGCCGAAGTAGTGTTGGATCTAAGTCAAGTGCGCCAAGCAGGAGAGCCCCTGAAGGGCTTTGGAGGCACCGCTAACCCTGTCCGGCTACAGACCACCCTAGAGCGCGTTGCGGGGGTCTTAACGGCCGCCGTAGGGCGCAAACTCGACTCGGTAGAGACCTGTCTGATTATCGACGAGGCTGCTAGCGCTGTTGTTGCTGGGAACATTCGTCGTAGTGCCGGCATGCGACAGTTTAGTTCTGGCGATTCCGCTGCCACAGAAGCAAAAGATGGCCTTTACAAGCAAGATATAGACGGCAATTGGAGCGTTAATCCTGTAAAAGAAGCACTAAGAATGGCAAATCATACGAGGTGCTTCCATCATAAGCCGACCCTACGGGAGGTTCAGAATGCTGTGACCAAGCAATATTGGTCTGGCGAAGGGGCGATCATGTATGTTCCTGAAGCCGTTGCCAGAGCGAACGCTGACTTGTTGAATTCTCTAGAAAAGAAATTAAAGTTTCTTGAATTATACGCGACTAAGGGGCGCGAGCTGGCGCGTGATTATCTGATTGAACTAGCCCACCTTGATGGCCAGCCGACCAATAACCGGATTATTAATCATCGAATGGACCGTTATGGACTTAACCCTTGCTTTGCCGCTGGTACAATTGTGATGACCCGCAGGGGGTATTATCCCATTGAGGATCTTGTTGGTAAAACTGTTGAGATTCATGACGGGAATAAATGGGTGGAGATTGACAATTTTCGTGTCACCGCCCATGACCAAGATATTTACACGATCACCCTACACAGTGGACTGAAAATTTCCGCGACTCGATATCATAAATTTATTCTTGAAGATGGCACTAGGGTGCAACTTAAAGACCTAAGGGTTAATGATAAGTTGATGATGGCCAAGACTGGTCCGGTCCAAGGCACAGTTGAAGTCAATGGTGCTTACCTTAAAGGATTTTTGATTGGCGATGGAACTTCAACGAAAGACAAACGCGCAATGTGCCGAATCTATAAGCCTAAAGAGATCTGTGTGAAAAAACTGTGTGCATCTCAACATGAAATTGGCTTAGTTGAAAAGACTGTACAAAGCGGCATTACCGTAGGCGTTGAGACTGGACTTACTGCTACCGGATTCCTAAAAAGCCTGACGAGCATGGAGGAAGACATGTACGACTGGGCGCGTACATACAAGAAAACATTCCCCACTGACGTGTTGAATTGGACAAACAATTGTAAGTATGAATTTATAGCTGGTCTATTTGATGCTGACGGCACTGCCCAGGACAGTATCAATGGATTTGGTTATTCGATCACTAGCATTAGCCGTGAATTTCTTGAGGGCTTGGTCGTTTTATTTAGCACACTAGGAATCGAAAGCAAGATTGGGCCTGTTAGGGCCGGAGGTCTTAAAGACTTCGGGAGCATGCGCGGAGGTATTTATGTGGTCAAGCCAACTTATCGGCTGGTTATCAGTCAAGCAAGCTCAGTCAAACTTGCTCAAAACGTAAATTTTCAACGGCTAAAATCTTTTGCTAATCGCACCGTTCGTTATCAACTTAAATCTAGGTCAAATAAGATTGTTTCGATTGATTTTTCGCATAAAGCTGACAAGGTTTATTGCTGTACCGTGCCTAATACGCATGCATTCACTCTTGGGAGCCAGCATCTAGTTGGACAGTGCGGTGAAATCATTATGCGAGATAATCTTTGTAATCTTTCTGAAATCCACCTCAATACTATCAATCCACAAGATAAAAAATTGCAACATAACGCCTTCTACGCTGGCGGCCTTCAAGTTGCAGCATTGTTACAGCATAAATTTATCCCAGAACGTTTGCAGTATAGCCGTGAAAACGATCCTATCGTTGGCGTCAGTTTTACTGGTATGTTTGACTTTTTTGTTCATGCCTTCGGATCTGAGTGGCTTGGTTGGATGATGAATGGCCGCCCAAGAGGCAGAGCCGGTAGAATGTATAAGGAAGCAGAGCGAAAGTATCTGCAGCGGTGGCGTCGAGCCGCTATTCAGGGTATCAAAGATTACTGTACTTTAAATGGTCTCAAGCTACCAAACCGATTTACTACGGTACAACCGGCAGGGTCAAAATCCTTGCTTACCGGTGCTTCGCCGGGTTGGCACCCGCCAAAGGCGCAACGATTTATTCGTCGTATCACTTTTGGGGTTAATGATCCTTTGGTTAGCGCTCTGCGCGATTATGGTTATTCCGTCATCCCAGCGCAAAGTGCAAAAGACGATCAAGGCAACCTACTCGACGACATTAACGACCCGCGAGTTCAAGAAGTCCTAGTAGAAATTCCGACAGCAGTCTCCTGGGCGGATCTGCCTGGTTGCGATCAATATGACCTGAGCAAGCTTCCAGTGGAAGCACAGTTTGGGCTGTATATGCAAGTTCAGAATTATTACACTGATCACAATACCTCTGCAACCATAGAATATCAAGAAAACGAAATTCCGTCTTTGAGTAAATTAATTTACGATACTATTCAACAGGATAATGGGTACATTTCTGCGGCGTTATTAGCTCGTTTTGATTCAAACGAAACCTTCCCTCGCTTGCCGTTTGAACCAATTGACAAAGAAACCTATGATCGTTGGATGAGTTGTGTAGCTGCCTCTAGGGTTACCTTAAGCAAAGATACTAGCTTGCTTGACTTATTGGCTCAATATGACAATGCATCTTATGAACTAAAAGGTGCTGCTGGCTGTGATTCCGATAAGTGTTTATCGACTGTAGGAAAGGACAATGATCAAGCGGGAAAGCAAATCTAGGGTCGATACACTGGGGGGCCACGGCCCCCCTTTTTTATGCGAGCTTATCACGAGGAAGGCAAGCGGGACTTCAGCCATTACAGTCCTGAGTTACAAAGGGCGCTGAACCATTTTCGTGAGGTATATCTTTCCTATATGAACATGCCTTGGTGGCGCCTCAAGGAGAATCCTCATCGACTGGATGCTGTCCAAGAAGCATGGGACACATTTGCCCGGATGCGGAAAGTGGAAACCGGTAGTGGTTTCTATGTAGAGCCTCATGTCGATAAGTAAAAACTATCAAGAACATACTCTGCCATGCTGAAATTAAATTGCTCAATAGATTTTTGAATGGCATCGATCAGTTGGCGGAATTCCAATTGGGTTGAATGAAAACCTTGCGTGTCGGGCAAGTTCCTGGGATTACAAACAACCTTTAAAAACACTGATTATGGCGACTCTTGTTGATCATGAAATTGAATTATATGCAAACTCTCTGCACATGATTGAGCCATTCAACTTGGAACAATTGAACCCAGCATCTTATGATGTCAAATTAGGCGATGAGATTTTGGTTGAGGGACTTGCAATTGGTCCTGAAGAACAACGCTGCCATTGGCAGAAAGTAAATATTGATAATGTTTATTGGTTGGAACCAAATGAATTTATTTTGGCGGTGACGCAAGAAGTTATTCGCGTACCAAATGATTGCGAAAGCATTTTTCAGTTAAAAAGTTCAAGAGGACGAGAGGGATACAATCATGCCCTAGCAGGATATATCGATCCTGGTTTTTGTGGCCGTGTCACATTGGAGATCCACAATCTTAATCAGCGACATAAGTTACCATTGCAGACTGGAATGTTGATTGGCCAACTTCGTTTTGCAAAATTGAATAATTTCCCCGGAAAGTCTTATGCTGCCACGGGTCATTATCAAGGTGATCTAACTGTTATGTCTAGTAAAGTTTCCTTATTTGGCAATGTTGAAGCTGCTTGATTTGTTCTCGGGCATTGGTGGCTTTTCATACGCGGCCGAAAAGTTGGTTGGTGGCTATGAAACAATTGGATTTTGCGAGATCGATAAAAATTGCCAACATGTACTTAGAAAACATTGGCCAAATATTGAAATATGGTCAGATATAGCTACACTATTCCTGGGAAAAGATAGTTGCGATGTCATCACTGCCGGATTTCCCTGGCAAGACTTATCCATTGCAGGAAAGCAACTTGGACTTGACGGACAACGCTCAAGTCTATTTTATGAAGTCATGCGGTTGGCTAGGGAAATTCGACCTAGATATATCTTGCTTGAGAACGTTGCGAATTTATTATCTCACAAAAACGGGAAAACATTCCAGGAAGTCTTGTTCCAAATTGCCCAAGCAGGGTATGATGCGGAATGGGCAGTTGTACCAGCAAGCGATCTGGGAGCCTGCCATAAACGCAACAGGGTATGGATTATTGCCCACACCAGTTGCAAACGATTCAACGAATCGCAGAACACCATATGCTCAGGGCGGAACACCATTATTAGGAGTCCTTCTGCCGACACCAGTTGCCTCGATCTGCAAGGACGTGGGTCCGAAGGGATCCAAGAGCAGCATCCACCAAGCGGAGCGCCAGGAACTCTGTGGAGTGCTGAAGGAATCACACCCCTCAGTGCCGATTGGCATTCCTACGTTTCTAAACCCGTCCTTCGTCGAGGAGATGATGGGTTATCCAATCGGGTATACCGACTTAAGCAACTAGGGAATTCAGTTGTTCCACAAGTTGCAGCAATTCCATTAAAGCGTATACTGGAATTGAATGCATTAAATAGCATTCCGGCAAACTAAAAAAGCCCAGTAAGTGCGTGAGGCAAGGGCTCCAATCTTTGGGCGCGATGCCAGCAATGCAAATTCCCCATCCCACCACTGACCCCGCGCTGGTTTCGTACCATCGCCCTGAACTGGTGGCGGCTTTGCCGGGCCTTGAATTAGCCCTTGATTGCTGGAGTCTGCTCGATACCGGTGGTCGAGGCGAAGCAAAACCAAAATATTTACACAGGGAACCTGCAGAGCCTCAAAACGCTTACCAGGAACGACTTCATCGTTCGACTTATACTCCGATTTATCGTGACGCAATTCGCGCCTACGCTGGATTGCTTAATCGCTTTCAGTTAATTAGCGTGCCGCCGAGCTTTCAGTCTGCTGAAAGAAATATTGACCTTCAAGGTTCCAGCATCCAAAGTTTTTGGAACCAGTGCGACGAAAGGGCGCTGCGTGATGGCGGTGTATACATCATGGTTGACATGATGCCCGAGAATGGTGCTAGTAACTTTTTTGACGAGCAAAATGATGGCAGAACACCTTATTTAATTTTGGTTGAGAGGAAAGATGTAATTAACTGGTCTATTGAATATCAGAATGGACGAGAGATCGTCCGTCATGCAACGGTCCGGCAATTGCGTTGCATTGCAAACGAATCTGGATATGGCACCACTCTTGAACCCTTCTATTATGTTCTGCGACCGGGTTTAGTGGAAGTATTACGTTTGGAACGACGCGATATGGCTTGGTCGCAAGTTTTAGTAGACAGGATTGAGACAAGTTTACCGGTAGTACCTTTGATCTGGTATGGTGCCAATACGACTCGATTTGCTCAAGGTGAACTTCCCATGAATGGGCTTGCTGAATTAAGCATTCAGCATTTCCAAATGCGTTCAGACCTTCAGGAATTGCTTCACAAGTGTGCAATGCCTGTACCAGTGCGTAAGGGTGCTCCCGTAGGCCCCGATGGCCGTCCTTCTACCTTAATTCTTGGTCCCAATACTGCGGTGGACTTGCCGGGCGAAGGTGGTGATTTCAACTTTGCTGAGCCAAGTGGCAAATCCCTTGAGCGCCATCAAGCTGAAATCACGCATCTTGAAATGTTGATGGACCGTTCTGGACTTAATTTCCTGTACGGCGCCAATATTAAAACCGCTACGGAAGCATCGCTACGAGCTGCTCAGGTTGCTTCTCAAGTGGGTACGTTAATTCGCAATAAGGTTTCAGCATTCAACAACATTATGAAGCTATGGGCGGTTTACTCCGGTGAATTTGACTCAATTTCTAGAGAGTCTGGAATCAGCATTAACGATTCGCTAATCAATCGCCCTCTTGATCCTAGCGGCATTGCTCAGCTTGTGAATCTATATTCAACGGGGCTTTTGAGCCGTCAAACCGTCCTTGATGAATTGCAACGCGGCGGAATTCTTGATCCCGATTTGGCCGTGAATGAAGAGATTAAACGTATTTCCAAGGAAGAGGCAGAGCAGCCACAACAAGAATTTCAGCAACCGTCGACACCTGAAGTTGCCCTGGTCCCTGAGATCGATTCAACCAGCCCTCAGCAAGAGCAGGCCGCAGCTCAAAGGACTCAATAAATTTATTGTTTCTGCAAATTCAAGCACATTATTTCCATTAAACTGGACTGACGCGAGTACATCATGATCATCGCTCGTTTTGAATTCAACCCTGAGTATGCTTTTCAGTTTATTGAAAAAGGTTGCTTTGGCCAGAATATCATAGAACTTGCCTTTGAGGACGTGCCATCCTTAATTATTGCTTCACAGGAATTTGAAGCAGTGTTGCTAAATTGCACGGCGATGATCGAAGGCAAAGTAATTGATCTGCGTGCGCTGTCTAGCACCTGATGCATCCTGTTGAAAATGGAAAGTGGCTTCGATCGCCTGGGCAAAGTTTTGCCTATCGGATTGAGGCGCCTTGTTGCCGCCTGTTTGACCGCGACGAGCTGCCCTGGCCCTGCTGCAGTCTGCAATGGAAGGGCAAGCAACCATCGTGGAATCGTGTTGGTAAAAGATTTGTGCCAGACATTGCCGCGTCGCGATGCCCGAGTTATTCTGTGATCGGTGTTGACCAATGGGGCAATCAATGGTCTCAAGTCCTTACTTTGTATTATCAGCGACTGACCTCAGCCGAGAAGCAGTGGTGGATCACAGTAAAGCCAACAGCAAAGGCATTCCCGGAAATGCCAAAAGAGGGAACTCATTAAGTGATACATTCTGGACCGAGATCTTAAGTGCTCGGAATCTGGAAAGTCCTGGTTACCATGAAACAATTGACGCAATGAAGAAATTGAATCTCATAAAATCAAAACATAGGAACAGTAGTGTTGACTCTTGAGTTGGCTATCAACAATGGTTACCAGTCCTTTATTTATTGGTGAGTTTGATCCCGAAAACTTTTCGCCGGTCAAAATTCAGGAATTAGTAAAGCCACTTGATGAGTTGTCAGAAGCGGCCTTGCGTAAACTGCTTATTGACTTAAGGTTGGCTGTCCGAAGGGAAGAAGACTGGCAAGAAAGTGTTGGACTGAGTGATGAATTGAGGTTGATTAAAATTGCCGAAATGTATCTAGAAGCAAGAAATTATTACGCACAATTTAACGAAACTTTTAGCCAGCGCATTAGTGGGCCAGATTATGTTCCTGTCTTAAGACTGAAAGGCGATATTTGGTAATACCGTTAAGAATTGTAACTTGACCGTTATGGCTTGGAATATGTCCTACAATTCCAGGGACCAGCGCGGGAGCACCCGTGAAACACAAATCCAGATCCAACCGCCCACTGACGCAGTTTGCCTGCGATTCACTAGCTCGTTGCTTGAATCACAAAACTGTTGACGGCTTCTATAAAGTCGAAGGCAATACCTGCGCGTCATGCATTGCCGGACCTAGGATTAAAGCTTTTAAAGTTTATTTACACCACGACGAAATCTTTAGTGTGATTATTATGGATTCTATTTTTATGTCAATACGGGTCTCTGTTGGTACAGTGTTTGACGAGAGAGGATTTCCTAAAAAAACAACAATTGAGCGCTTGAATGGAATCTTGGATGAAGCTGCCAACTGGTGGATGCTACCTGATGGCGTCCGCATTTTTAAAGATAAAAAAGAAGATCAATATTATTTAGGACGCGGAGATGACCGAATCATTGTTGGACGTGACTACGCAACAACAATGTTGCTAAAGCCAAGCCGTGACATCTTTCAGATTGAGGCGAGCAATCTAGAAAGTAATAACATTTTCGACGAGATTCATTCTATTGCATCTTAGCGTGTGCTGAAATCATGACAAAAAAGATAATGTTTTTCGTTATTTTTGATAAATTAAAGTTGCAAATTGCCGTCAGAAATAAACAGCCAAAACCTTGGTGGACTTCTGAATGTCAATGGCCGCCTAGTGTCGAAGGGTTTCCACGCTCAAGAAGGCGTGCGCTTATCGATCGATTTGCAAAACTTACTAAGTCAATAAGATTTCTTAATTAATAATTATCGTTTCCATAAAGCAAAACATAGGGTAGACTATTCTAAGTCAGATTTTCTGGCAGCCTCGTGACCAATCATTTCTGGACGTAACGCTCGTGAGGCTTCTAGCGTTGTTGAATTCTGTGAAAACCATTGCGTAATCTCAACTTCCTGGCTTTTGCCGCAGGCGCTTTTGCACTTTCGGCATTTGCCGCACAGCCAGCCTATGCAATCTTTCCTAAATGCACATACGCTAGTTACTATGGTCATGGAGATGGCTTTGAATCTGGCATTACCGCAAGCGGAGAAAGGTTAAAAAAGAACTCGGCCACCACGGCTCATCGATCACTTCCATTTGGCACAAAATTACGAGTCACGAACCCAGCCAATGGTCAATCGGTGATTGTTCGCGTCAACGACCGTGGGCCATACATCGCTGGCCGGAACTTGGACTTGAACTATGGCGCATTCATTAAATTGGCACCGGCATCCCAGGGCGTTGCCAAGGTGTGTTATTCAATTATTAATTAAAATTTAATTTTCAGCTTATCTATAGACCCCGATACAATGTGGGGTCTATTTTTTTTGTGCATGGCGGTCGAAATCAAACTTTCCGACGCCCACAAGGTACTGGCTTGGGATGAGGCTACCCGTCGCCAAAGCCAAAATGAAGAACAGGGACGAAAGGGTCGCAATCGTGCTGCCGTAGGCGGCACAAAGGCTTTGGGGCATCATTTGTTTGGCACCGCTGGTGAAATCGCTGTCGCGATATACCTTGACTTAGAGGATCATTTGTTCCTAGAAAAAGAACCAATTAAAAATTCTAGGGATCTTCCTTTTGATATTGATGTAAAATGCCGACCAAACCATGGTTGGGATTTGTTGGTGCAACTGGATGATGACCCAACTAAAAATTTTGTTTTGGTAACAATACAAAAACAAGTGATTTTAATTCAGGGATGGATCAGCGGACGTGATGCCATGTCGCAGGGACAAATCAAAGAATATGTCAAGGGGCGACCCGCATATTCCATAGATAAATCTCTGCTAAAATCACCCGAGAGCCTAAAAGATCATGTTGCAACAGTCATGGGTTGTTCGTATTGAGCAAATTGGCGAGGAATGTTTACTGCATATTCCTGAAGAAATCTTACAAATGACTGGTTGGAAAGCTGGCACCGTACTAGAGTGGAGCGACAAGGGGAACGGAGCATGGCTCCTGAAACCTCTTGCCCCCGATGGAACCGACCATGACCAACAACATCACCGAAGCTGCCAACGAGCAAAAGTTGAGTGAGCATCTCGCCATCCTAGAGAGCCAGCTCATCTATACCTTGAAGAACAAAAAGCCTGCAATGGCAGCCCTTGCTCGCGAAGGCCAGCATCGTGAGGCGGCAGTTGTTGGCAAGTCAATTGAACACGTCCTGCAAGTCCTAAGGGAGGCACAATGAAATCTTATGGCCAACTCCGAACTGAGATCGCCACAGAAATGTGGAAGATCTGGTGCCCAGTTGTGCCGATGCCTATCGTTCCATTTGAATTTTACAAAATGGCTGAACATGCAATCAAGGCAAGTAATGAACAATTTGATAGCATGATATCAGAAGTCATTAAAACACGTCTCGAAAAATTGGTGGCGGAAGATGACGCTAACTGATTCCGAGTGGAATGAGATGGACTCAATCCGTCGCGCCATTAAAGATTATTTACCGGCTGTCCACCCTGACAAGCTAGAACGTTTTACTAAATTATTTGTTCAAACCTTACTAAAAGAGGATTTTTCCCAAAAAGATGGACCCATTTGAAAATGCTGTGTGCAATCGTTTTGAGCCAATCGAACGTTACACTTTCATTTGTAAAACTGAAGACTCCGAGTTCATTTCAAAAACTAATGTGCCTCAATGCAGCCAGGTGGTTTATAACTTTTATCATTTTATGCTGGGTGCCGGTTTCGGTAATAGCGCAATTTTGGAAAGCTTTCAAGAAATTATTCAGCAAAGCCAATGACTCGCGATCCTTTGATTGATCGTTGCGTTGATATTTTTCAGGCGCATCGAGATGCGGATTATAATGATTATGAAGCAATGGCAAGCGTGTTTAATTACTTAAGTTTTGAACTAAGACCTATTGCCGTATACGATCCCGAAGGGTTGTGGGATGACTACCGAGAAGGGCGCAATGAAATATGCAATATATTATATCAAGATGCCCTTTTGTTTTCACTAAAATAATGACTCAATCAACTTCTAATAGTAATTCACCAGGATTTTTAGGGTTGCTTCAACTAATGTTTATTGGTTTGAAGCTAACTGGTTATATTAATTGGCCATGGGTCTGGGTATTAGTTCCGACCTGGATGTCTATTTTTGTTGCTTTACTTTTGGTTGGAGTTCTTTTGGTTTTGAATGGTATCAAAAATGATTGAACAACACCCGATTGACCCGCCGCCGGAGCTAATGCAGCAGTGGTTCCTTAAGGCCGTGGGAGTGTCTCCCGATCAATGGGTAGCGGATGTCGCTACGTGCGCCGCCCGCTGGGGCGCTGACCAAGAACTGGAAGCGTGCTGTAGTTGGGTACAATCCTTTGCGGATTGGGGCGATCTACTCCGCCAAGACCGCCGCCCGCAGCCGAGTTTGAAGGAGCAGGCCATTGCGCTGCTAAATGTCGTCGAGACTAATCAAGATGCGTGCGGCTCATGGGACTTTTCTGTTGTCCGTCGCGCACTGGAAGCACTGCCCGATGATTGACCTTTCACATGCAATGCAAACTATCCTCAATGCTTATTGGGATGATGCGGCACTTGAGTCAAACACTAGCCACGCCCTGGCGGCGGCTTTGCGTGCTGTTGTGAATGAACTTGGTTTTTCTCCAGTCCCGGAAGAATTTTGCCCTGGGTGTGGCAATATTGTTGAGGCAAACGATCTACTTGACATCGCTACAGAACTGGAGAGCATTTAACCATGCACAACGACAAGCTGGTAATTACTTATAGCACTAAAGGCAATCAAATTAGTGAAATTGAGGATTCTGCATGCGACTTCAAGCTTCATGTCGAACTAGATCCAAGCGACATGTCAACGCATCAATTGATGAACGTATTTGCCAAAGTATTGTCCGCGATCGGTTACAGCGAATTTTCTATTATGAAGGCTGCATGTGCATTGACATTTAATGAATGGAGAGACACGGAAATGATGAATAAACTTGTCGAGGAATACGAACTTGACAAAGTTTCAGAAGAGTTCAGGGCTGAACAGGAACGTAAAAAGATTTACGAAAGCGTAAACTGTAGTAGTATGGATAATGATAGCCATGAACCAGCTTGAGTACCTGACGCGACATTGTATCCCAACAGGTTGGCGAACCATTCGGTCTGCCTTTTATACGTGGAGGGATCTGATGACTGATAATTACGAGGGGTATGCACTGCTCAGTAGCGATGATCCCTATGAAGAGTGTGTTGGCTGGTTTTGGCAGCTACTTGGCGAAGATAATGTGTATCCAAAAGCCTTTCTAGAGAGTTTGCGAGAACTTATAGACCGCGTTGATGCAGGCGAGGTAGAACTAGTACCCTTTGATAATGTCGACGACCTTCTAGAGGGTTTGAACGATGAGTATGTTTGATTATTTCCGGTCTTCTTACGAGCTTGGAGAAGAATTTACTGACGTTCAATGTCAAACAAAAGACATTGAAGAATATGGAATAGGTGGCACAATGACTCACTATTGGTTAGATCCCAGTGGTCAATTATGGTATCCGACTTATATGGGATGTCATACAATGGAGATATTCGAAAAGGGCCATCCCAAGTATAATGCCGAAAGGAGATTTTTAAATTATGAGTGGATTCCTACTGGTGTGCATGGCAAGTACCAACCGTATCCAATCACAAAGTATATTGAAGTGTATCCTGCTGAATGGAAGGGTGAATGGGAAGATTGGCCCAGGATGAAATTACATTTCAGGAGTGGTAAACTTATGGAGTACTGTCGCTATTCGCGTGGTGAGGCTTTTTGAACTAAAGCACAACGAAGACTTTGGTCATGAGTATCATTTGATACTATTTCGTCGCCGCAAATGGTGTCTTATCCAGGCTGCATTTCAGTTAAATGATTTCGTTGATAGTCCTTACGCTCAGTTATCTGTCGGTGGCGGCCGTTTCTTTCAATTTACAGGTACGGCAGGTCGACTAGCTTGTGATATTGAAATCATTTCTAAAGTTTGGGATCTGGCCTAATGGTTTTCTAAGTCATTGATTACTTTGCTACAGGCCAAGGTAGGACAATGTGTCATGAGAAGTATGTATGCCTGGGGACTTGTTACGGGCTTTGGTCTGGGATGCCTGTATCTTCTTGTTCCAGCATAAATCAAATCATCCCAGAAAGAGGTCAAGCCACCCCATTTCGAAGTGTTTGATAATTAAAAGGGATGCGATGTCGTTTGCTGCGAGCCTTCAGGTTATGATGAATACAAGTTATTTTGTTGCAGTAAACTAAAATGACAATTGAAGTAATAGATACTGAATATGGATTTGAGATCTCCTGGGACCCAAGCGACCCAGTTGAATGTGTCCTTAACGACTGGACTGAACAAGATTTTTTGCAAATCATGCTACAAAAGGCCAAAAAAGTGCTTGCAGAGCATAAAATTGCGCAAAATAGTTTGGACCAGAACACTTTCGAACAGGAATTTATGGCAAAATAAGGTACGTTCATTCGCTATGTCCGAATAGCGAACGGAAGTAAGCCGACGCGGAACGGATCGTTCATACTTGGATTCAAGATAAAATTTATTTATCGAGAAAACAAGTACGCAAACGCCGACTGAAGGAACGCTCTTTAACCCTCGTTAAGGAGATTCTGTTATGTCGATTGCGACATATCGCGGTGTCAAATATGACACTGACGTGCCCAAAAAAGAGTATGAGCAATGGTGGAACAAGATCCACCATGACGCCTCGCGGCATCTCATGTATCGCGGACGGGATTACCGTCCGTGTCAAACCAGCAAAGTCGTAGCATCTGCTACAATTCCGTTGCTGGAGGAACCATGACTACACTCGCTCTGATTCAAGCACAACTCAAAAAACAGCAAAAGATCGGAAATTTTCCGTACTTGCGCTGGAAGCTGGCACAGGAGAAGGCAAATGCCATTACTAAAGCGATGGGAGAGGCCATCAGAAGGGCCTAGACGCAACGATAAAAGCCGTCAGGCATCAGCGCGCCTAAGGCAAATCAAAAAAACCACAAAGGCCCAAATAAAGCGGCTCCGGGAACGGGGTCGCTTTTATTTTTTCTTTTTGCGAGAAATCACCAATTTACCTTTCTTTTCGGAAACCGTCATGCCAGCCCTTTCGGTTTGACGTTTTAATGAAGCGTATTTCTGAGCTGTCGTCATTTTTTTGGTCTTACTTTGATTCTTCATGGATTCGCAACGTTTCCCTAGGTTGCCTGTCGGTATAATGAATTGCTGCAATGCCTCCCATGGAACTTAAAATGACTCGCCAGTGCGGCGATTGCACTGCTTGTTGTCAAGGGTGGTTGCCGGGTCAGGCTTACAATAAGCAATTTTTCCCTGGGCGGCCGTGCCATTTTCTGGACTGTAAGGGGTGTTCAATCTATGATCAGCGACCCGAGTTGCCTTGCCAAGACTATAATTGTGAGTGGCTGATAAACGGCATTGTTCCCGGTTGGATGAAACCTACTTTAAGCAATGCAATTATTACGTTCCGCAATTGGTTGAATAAAGAAGGCGTTCAGAATGATTATTGGGACATTTGTGAAACAGATAAAAAGATTACCTCCGAAGCATTAAATTGGTTATTCCAACATCATCAACGCACTGGTATGCCGATGGTCATTCAAGTCAACGGTGGTTACCATGCATATGGCACCGATGAATTTGAAGAGTGCGTTGAACGTTAATCGGCAAACTTTATTATCCCCTGGTGGTCGTCATGTCCCGTAGGGAATGGAATACGCCCATCAGGGAACCGTGGAATCCGGTAATACATCAATTGTTGAAAGCAATTGATAATCACACTCGGGAATATTTTATATCAAAAGATCCGTGGCACATTGAAAAAGCTGAGCAACTCAGGCTTTACTGCCACGAATTAAAAACATGGATACATGATACCGAAGGATGTCCTCTGTATCGTAACTCAGCCAAGGAATCGATATATTAACGCTTTTTTTTCTTTGGTTGCGATTCCTTTAATGCTTTTGCGGTTGGAGCTCCTTTACTGCCCGGCTTCCGCATTTTCTCTCCACTGCCTGCCGCAATGCGCTTCCGCTTGGCATTAATGTTTGCCCAAAGTCCAGGACGTTTAGCCATGATCAATAACGCTATTCCCTAGGGTTCCAGTGGGATACTATTTTGATTGCGCGATTGCTATGCCAAAGTGGCTTTGGCGATCAGTTATTAGCCTGTCTGCTGTTATCGCTGTCGTTGCAACATCACAATGGGCTGCATGCCGCTTTTATGTGCTGCCCACCGTGTGGCCATGGTATGCAAAATATGTGGGCACTGAACAAGGTGATAAGATCAATCCTGAACCTATGGGATGCATGGATTCGGATACTCGGGCCATCACTGTACTGATGGGATTATTGACGACTTTAATCTCGCTTAGCCGTAACGCAGAATAGTCACCACTTTACGCGGTCAGCCCAGTAGGCCGCCGATGTTTTGCCCTTTGCAATGTTCTTAGCATGACGAGCCTTGAAAGAGGCTCTACGGGCCTTGGCGACTGCTGATTCGCCAGACCGCATAGGTGAACCCGACACACCCTGCTGGCCAAAGCGAACCAACTTGGTTTTGTCGCCATCTTTCACCAAAACAGCATGGCTTTTTTTTGGGTGATTTGGAGTACGTTTGGGCTTGTTATACCCAGCAAATTTTTCACCCCGATAATTGATTGCCATTGCCGCGCAACATTTCCCTAGGGTTCCACCCTTAAAACAATGCAGGGATCTTGCCGGCCACGCGCAGCAAGCCATCGGCAAAGATGCCAAAGACCAGCCAGCCCACCAGCATGCTGATGATGCCTGCATTACGATTGTGACGGCGAATTGCCGCATCAATCATTTTTTGGCATTCCGACTGCGTAACCAATTGATCAGTCGAAAGACCATCAACACTAAGGTTAAATTGAGTGACCTCTGTTTCCATTTGACGCCAGTCGAAGTCACGAACCTAGGCTATCGGTGATTCACCAATGCAGTATACCAATTAGGAAATCGGAATACCTGCGGTGTGCTGAACAATAACGCGCTTGGTCTTGGCCGACGTTTGACGCATTCGATCGACTACAAATAATGCAGTAGTGGCATCCTTGTAATTAATAGACAGCAGATCTGCCATGGCATCTAGCATGTCTGCCATTGCCTTCAAGGAATCAATGTATTCTAGGTTGATTTCGGCAATAGCTGCCGCAAATTCTTGTTCCATGATGTTATGTAATAAATAGAAACAAAGGCCCCATGGTGCCTGGAACCACGCTGAGAGCCGTTTCCGTTACATCATACAGCCACCGAGGAGGAACGTCTACGGGTTCGGCGACGAACGGTCACATCAACAGTCTCCTTCTGCGGTTGTACGGGCTTTTTCCGTAAGGGCTTGGGTGGCAATGCCAAATTCAGCATGCGACGGATCTCCATCGCTACCACATAAGTATGTGGCAAGCCAGACTTAGCCAACAAGCCGTTGCGTTTGCAGAAGTTTATGGTTCGTGGTTGGACGCCCAGTTCTTTCCAGGCGTTATCAAGCGTGTGTGGATTAGTGCCTTTGTTGGTGTATTGGTCAAAGGCCTCAAGGAAGCGTTTGCGAGCAGGTGTGATTCGTAGGTTTTTCATTGGTTTTAAAATGACCAACGCACAAACCATAATTAAGCAGATATGCGAGTCCAATGAGACTACGGCTTTCCGTAACAAAATGAAACAATGTCCCGGCATAACGGTCTTTTGTTACGGTTTCGTGACAATTGGCTTGACGGGTTGCTGTCTATTTCGTAAATTTGCATAGCAGGAACCGATACACTGCTCCATGGCCAAGCCAACGCCTGTTGAACAAGCCATCAAAACCATCGCCTTAGTCGGCGGTTGGGCTTACAGGGATCCGACGTATAATTACGACTGGATCATTGTCTGCCCAAGGATTCTTGGGCGCCAAACCTACAATTGCTGCAGTGATTGGGCTATGATTGCCTGGGCAGAAAAGTACTCGCAATTCAAAAAATGATTACTACCATCCGCACATCCAAAGACAACGGCCCTTATTGGGATTGCACCAAGGGGTCTTATCAAGCCGCTACGCTGCGTGACTTATTGTTTCACGTTCGCTTGGCGATGGAAGATGACGAAGACCTGATTGGCGTCTTTGATGCCGAGAATAATTGTCGTGGCATTTGGATCAACGAAGTTGAGGGCCATTACGAAAGCGATGGCTCCGCAGTCATTGACCATCAGGCATATTGCTTGATGCGTCCGACGACCAAAGAACAAAAAACCTGGGATCGCTTACAGGGGCGACTGTCATGAATTATGAAGTATGGAGCCGGCCAATGCACTCAGACGAAGTTCCCGAAGCACCATCACAGTTCCGCGAACTATTTGCAACTACGCAACAGTACGAGGATTGGCTGAAGGAACGCCGCAAATTATTCTTTCAACAAAACAATGAAAAGTAGAACATTTCGTGGCTATGCCGACCCCGGTCATGCGTGGGTAAAAGTCAGCAAACAGTTCTTGATGGAACTGTGCGGCCCACATTGGCGCTCAGCATTCACCCAGTTTTCGTATGAAAACAACGGATGGGTGTATCTCGAAGAGGATGTAGACGCTCTCCGTTTCGTTAAATGGTGCAACCAAAACGGCATTGAACCAATTATCAAGGTCAACCATACAAATAATCGTAGCCGGATTCGTAATTACCAACCATTGCAACCCATGTAATTTTTTTTTTATTTTTTAAAATATTCCTTTTTATTTTTACTCCCAACAGTATTTTTTTTTGAGGTGATATAATCCCAAACGGGGTCAATTTTGTCGCATTTTGCAACGTTGCATAATACGACGTGCATGTCGCATTTTAGTGCATCGAACGTCGCAAAATACAACGTCCATTTTCAAGCAAGCAAAGAAAGAAAGTGGACAAAGAAAGAAATAGTATATATTATATTATAAATATACTGTTCATTATACTAAGTAATACTAGTAACTAGCTACTAGAACAGTTCATTGATAAAGCTTAGACACTAGTAACATGGTTTTCAGACTCTTTCATATCTCTCCAGACTATTATTTGTCGGTTTCGGTCGTTTGGATTTTGATGTTTTTCCAGTTATTGCAACGGATTTGACGAAAACGGTCAAAATTGAAAACGTCGTATTTTGCGACATTTTGAAATGGGGTATTGTGGCTGTGGTAACGTTCCTGGTAGCCGGATTTGGTGAAGTGCAATGGTGATGGATGCGTGGCAAGCGTCTCACAGGGCGCTAGCAGCCCCAGGAAGGCGTGTGAAATGCGTGTTGGCTGTGGATGTACCTGAAGGGTATTTCGGGGGCCTTGTGGGGGCTTCTAGGGCATAGTTTGTGAAATGGGTTGATCGGGCGTCCGACACCGCCCATCGCCAGCCAATGCCGTTACACTGACACAGAGCCGGATCAAAACGCTTCTAGGACAATTTTCCAGATCCGGTCGGCCCGTTCAATCCTGACGTGTGTTCACGATCACGC
>Ga0194115_10001076_pt1 | contig 36598 bp, 11 predicted proteins | sample TA2MahsurfametaG_3_FD_148656 | JGI IMG/M metagenome (GOLD analysis project Ga0194115, IMG submission 148656) | Freshwater microbial communities from Lake Tanganyika, Tanzania - TA2015002 Mahale S4 surface | ecosystem: Environmental > Aquatic > Freshwater > Lake | place: Tanzania: Lake... | reverse complement strand
TCAGGCCTGGTTGGCTGGACATATATCAGGAGTCATTTATAAGTTTTTACAAAAGAAGAAGCTACAAATAAAACATGGCTGAACAATCACAGAACCCCGGAGCTGTTACTAATACCTTTACCAAGGGTATGGTAAAAGACTATAATGACACCTTTGTAGGTGAAGGTCTGTGGACCCATTCCCGCAATGCTGTAAATAATTCTCATGATGGTCAGGTTGGTGTAATTGGGAACGAGCCTGCTAACCTTTTTTGTGTTAATCTTCCTTATACGTTAATTGGCTGTATACATCTGACAGATGATCGTTGGGCTATATTTACTACAAATAACGTAGACTCAGAAATAGGAATTTTTGATGAGTCAGATTGCAGCTATACAAAAAAAGTAAATGACCGCTGTTTAAACTTTAAGACTACAAATCTTATTACAGGTGTATCTAGAAGAAGGTTTGACTGTGCTCTTCCTCTATATTGGTCAGATGGGTTGAATCCGGATCGCTTTATGGATATAGATAACCCTTCTTTTAAGTTTACTCAAAGTGTAGTTAATGGATGTGTTATTAAAACATATACTACTCAACTTGACTGTGAAAAGATTAGACTAGCTGCACTATTAGATCAACCTTGTATATCATTGTCAAAAGGCAGAGGGGCAGGAACACTACCAAATGGATCATATCAGGTTTGCATTGCATATACAATAAATGCAATTAAGATATCAGACTATATAGGACTTACTAATGTTCAGTCTTTATTTACTCACGATAATATTAATAGTTCTTTAGAAGTTAATATTACAGCAGTAGATAAAGATTTTGATGAATTTGAGCTAGTTATTATTTCAACAGTCAATGCTCAAACAGTTGCTAAAAAGCTTGGAATATATTCTACTGCTCAGGGCACTATCTATATAGATACAATCAATCCTGAACTTCCTAGTGTTCCTTTAAGTCAAATAAGTCTAAGAACAGACCCTATTGAAAAAAGTGATGCAATGTACTCACTTAATGGATACTTGCTTAGAGTTGGTTCTTATAGTAAATATCAGTTTAACTATCAGATACAAGCTAATAATATAACAGCAAAGTGGGTTGCAGTAGAGTATCCAAATGATTATTACTATAAAGGTGGTAATAAGACATCTTATATGCGGGACGAGCAATATAGTTTCTTTATAAGATGGGTATACAATACAGGAGAAAAATCTGCTTCATTTCATATACCGGGTAGAGCACCCTTAGCCACAGATACTATATCTGTTGTTGGTGGGGATGCATTTGAAACTGTTGGTAATTCTTCTACTATACAACCTAGACAAAGATGGCAGGTTCAAAATACTGCAATATTAGATTCTATTGTTCCTTCTACTCTTCCTGATGGGGGTATAATTACAGCCTCTGGGAGAATGGGATACTGGGAAAGCACAGAGTTATATCCTGCAGATAGACCAGACATTTGGGATACTCTTTGTGGAAAGCCGATTAGGCATCATAAGATGCCTGATGAGACTGTAAACAATATACTTAAACAGTACAATAATGTATCTAAGAATATTGTTTTACTTGGTGTTCAGTTTGAAAATATTACGCATCCACTAGATGAAAAGGGTAATCCAATATCATCTATTATTGGTTATGAAATTTTAAGAGGTTCACGGGAAGGCCAGAAATCTATAGTAGCAAAGGGAATTTTAAACAACATGAGAGCTTATGATATTCCTGGTACTTCTGTTACCGGTTTATATCAAAACTATCCATATAATGATTTATCCGCAGATTATCTTCTTACATCAAATGCAGGACTTATTGATCCTAATTTAGCTTCTATAAACAGAAGCCAAGATGAGGATAATTTTGATATTACAGACCTTGCTGATGATGAGTATGATGATGATGAGGATGGACGTAAGGCTAGAAAGCAAAGACGTAAAGATAGACGAGAAGCTAAAAGAAGACTTAAAGAGCAAAGGCGTAAGCTTAATGAAAGAAATGTAGGTAATTCTGAAACTAGTTTAAATAGTCCTTTAGTAGACTATAGAAAAAACTATCTTTCTTTTCATAGTCCAGAAACTACTTTTACTAAACCTTTTCTTGGGGCTACTGAACTAAAGCTTTATCAAGAAGTATCTGGAAAATCTCAAGGTTTTTTTCACCACCCTTATAAGCATCCAAAGTTTAAAACTCTTACAAACTTTAGTGGTATTTTTAGTAGCATCATAGCTATTCTTACTAGTATAGGAAATGTTCTTAGTATAATAGCTCAAGACTCTAATCTTAGCCTTCAAGGAACAGAAGACCTACCATATACCAAGAAACTTACTCTTAGTAAGATTCCAAACTTTCCAGTAGGAGCAAGTGTTATAGGTAGTGGGGCTACTATACCAAATCCTGTAATCGTTTTAGAGAATACTATAATTGGTGTGTACAATGGTGTCATGGCAGTAGCTATGACTTTTATTGAGACACAAGCAGTCGGTGAACAGATAATGAATATTATCTATGGAATGGTTCCAAAACGTCAGAATGCTTTACAGTATGACTCACATGGTTTTTATGAAAACGGGGTTGTAAATCCAGAAGGTGACAGAAGGTTTCGTATTGAAAACTCATCTTATATAGGAAATAATCTACATTCTTTTGATACAAACTTTACTATAAATAATCTATACAGGCCAAACTTTGTTGCTATTAAAACACATCGTGATGTACAAAATCCTGCTATAGTTGATAACAGTCGTTTTAGATTTTTTAAAATTGGCAAACTTGAAAAGCTAGCAAGTAGTACTATATCTGCACACTATGGAGCTTTAAAAGTAACCTTTCCATCTCAATATGGACAGCTAGAGTCTATCAAGCAAATACCTATTGGTTCTTGTGTATTTTCAGCTCTAAATCCAGTAGCTACATTCAAATATAACTCAGGTCTAATTTTTGGTGGGGATGTTTATATTAACCGGTTTACAGAAAAGAACTCTTTCTTCTTCTTTAATAACTGGTTAATGGGCGAGCCTGATCTTACTGAGATTGACTATAGGAACTACATGAACATAGCTTTCCCACGTTTTTGGATGGACTCAACACGTCAGAGCTACAAGCTGTTTACAAACGTTGCAAATTTGAGAAATCTTGACCAGGTAGATAACGCTGTGTTTTTTGTACAACAAGGATACTTCTATTTATTTTATAATGGTATTAGGGACTTTTATGTAGAAAGTGGAATAAATCTAGCTCATCGTGATTGGGAAGAAGATATATCAAAGCGTCATTATGACCATATTGAGTATAATGACTTTCCTAATATGTTTAGAAGTGACTTCATTAGATCTGGTAATTATTATAAGTATGATTACTCTTTGAGTATATCAAAGCTATTTAATAACTATTCTTCATGGGGGAGTATTTATCCAAGAGATTATAATCCAGCTATTGCTAGTACTTGTTTCATCTATAGACCAAAAAGAGTTTTGTATTCTTTACCTCAAGATCAAGAGCTTAAAAAAGATAACTGGAGAATCTTTTTGGCTAATAACTATAAAGACTTTAACGGTCAAGTGACTGTTGTTAAACCAGTTAATAAAACTGGTGCTCTATTTATGATGGATAATCAAAGTCCTGTTCAGTTTACAGGAGTTGATCAACTTCAAACTGATATAGGTACAAAGATTACAATAGGTGATGGGGGACTATTTCAACAGCCTTTGCAGAATATAATAAATACTGATGAGTCCTATGAGTACGGTAGCTGCCAAAATAAATTTGCTGTTGCTGGAACTACTCATGGGATATTTTGGGTAAGTCAAAACCAAGGTAAGGTATTTCAGTATTCAGGTCAACTGAAAGAAATTTCTAGAGATGGTATGAAGTGGTGGTTTGCGAACTATTTACCTAGTCAGCTATTAAAAGCTTACCCTAACTTTCCTTTGTATGATAACCCAGTATCAGGAGTGGGTGTGCAGATGATATATGATAACACTAATGAGTTACTTTATATTACCAAGAAAGACTACAAGCCTAAGGTAACTAATCTGCTTTATGACGCAGGCGGTTTTTATAAAGTAACTACTGCCGGTAAAGTATATATCCCGCTTACTGATACAAATAACTTTGAAAATGCAAGCTGGACTATATCTTATGATCCAAAGACCCAAATGTGGTTAAGTTTTCATGACTGGATTCCTAGCTTCCTTATTCCTGGTAAGGCTCATTTTATGAGCGTAAACATGAACTCTATATGGAAGCATAACATACGTTGTGATAAATACACTAACTTCTATGGTATAGACTATCCTTTTGAAGTGGAGTTTGTATCAGCCACAGGACAGCAAGTTACTTCTATGAGAAATATAGAATACTTACTTGAAGCCTACAAATCTCATAATGACTGTAGAGATAAGTTTCATGTTCTTGATACAAACTTTGATCAAGCTATAGTTTATAATTCAGAACAAATATCTGGTTTGTTAGAACTTGAGCTAAAAGATAAAGTTAATCCTTTGACTATGCTTAACTATCCCCAAATAAGAGCACAGTCTATAGGTATCAATTATTCTAAAGAAGAACACAAGTATAGATTTAATCAGTTTTGGGATATTACTAAGAATCGCGGAGAGTTTGCAAGTGGTATAGATATCCCAATGTTTAATACTGAAGCTAACGGTTACAAGTTTCAGATTAATCCTGCTTATATAAACTATCAAAAACCGCCTTTAGAACGTAAAAACTTTCGTCATAACGTAAATAAGGTGTTTTTAAGAAAACTTAAGAGTGATAATATAAAGTACTTGTTTAAGATATCTAATCAAAAAGTTTTACAAAGTCCTAGGTAATGAAGAAGAAACCTATCATAGATCCACGCGGTCAATGGGCCCATCCTGGTAGAGACACTATAGTTCCTACTAAATCAGGTGCTATAACCATGCGTGGAGTTTCTTATCCTGTATATGGACAAGATGAAACAGGTTATGCTCAAATGATGTATCCTGGAAGAGATTATATCTTTCCTGGTCAGATGGTTTATGAAAGACCAATGATGGCAAAAGGTGGATACTATGACTGTCCGGATCAAGAAAAAGATCCTGTTACAGGCAAATGTAAAGCTGAGGTGGTAAGAGGTAGAGAAGCTGCCGCAGCTAATAAAGCTGCAAATAAAGAACTAAATGCTTGGGCTAAAGAAATAGCTGCTATTGATAAAGCTAATGCTAGACAAGAAGCTGCTGCAACAGCTGGTCAATTAACTTTTGATTATGACTGGTCAGGCTATCCTGTAGAGAAGGCAGATAAGAAAGCTGCTATAGCTCAGTATAAGCAATTCTTTCAACAGAATCCTAATGTATTTATGGCAGATGATACTTCTGGTTATAGTCCTGAACAGAAGTATATTATTGCTAGTAAGTTAAAACAAAGAATAAACACTCCTGTAGGATCTAAACTTGCTCAGAAATATTTTGGTGTAGATCCTAGATATTATGATTTACAACGTATGCAGTCTGAGCTAGCTCCTAAGATGGGTGGTTGGGGTGGTTTAAGAAACTGGTTGTTTAACGTATATAAGAAAGATGGTGGGCAGCATGGTGGACTAACTAAATATCAAACAAGAGGAGAAGTTAAACTACTTATTCCAGAGAAGCTATCCTATGATCAGTGGAAGAAGAAATACGACCTAAAAGAGACCCCTGACTACAATCTCAAGAGAGCTTGGGAGCTTGGGTACACTCCTGATAAAACAGGACACCTACCCTCAGTGGATAACCAAACTGGACAGTTTCTAAAGGCAAAAGGACATCCTACGCTAAAAAAAGAGCTTGACTGGTATAACAGTCCTGAGGCTGCAGACTTCAGAAGCAAGAATGCTATTGATAGCTCTGGTAAGTTCTTTAAATATGTTCCCAAAAGAGCTACAGGATACCTACAAGATGGTGGTTCAATGAAATTCTATCAACAAGGACTTAACTTCCCTAGTAAGTCTGCTCTTAATTCTTTTGTAGGGAGTGTAAGAGGAGCCACACATCAGGATGACGGGCAATTGATGAGGAATAAAAAACCGCCTTCTATAGAACTTAATCTTCCTGAACATAAACCTTCTAAACCTTTCTTTACAGGATTTGGATATACAGTTTCTCCTGTACCAAATGTAAAAGTTCATGGTGTAGGGATGTATGGAACAGGTAATGTTTCAAATAAACTAAACGTAAGTGGAAGTGTAAATACACCGTCTGTTTTTTATCCTGGAGGAAGTGAACTGTTCATGTCACCAAGATTTGAAGCATCATTAAAATATAGATTTCAAGATGGTGGTGAGCTATCTAAAGCACAGACTGGCAATAATCTCAAGCTTATTCCCAGAGCTACAGGAGACCTTCGTGGTCCCAAGATAGATCCTAGATTTCAAGGTGGTGGAATAACCTATACATGGGATCCTTCTGGTTCAAGAAGTGATGATTACATGCTTAAAAGAACTGTCACTCCTTATACAAAAAAAAGAGATATTCGTAAGTTTACACAAGCTCCTACTGATCCATCACAGGTAGATTTTATTTCTAACTACGCTAATACAGAACGAGCTGGTAAAGACTCCAACCGAAATCCCACTTCTGTTCCCTATCAGGGTGAAAAACATTGGAATATTGATAGGTTTATTATAGAACCAGCTTTTAGTAATGTGAGTAGTGATTTACAAAATAGAGAAAGCACTAAGAAGCAAATGAAACAGAATGTACTTGCTGATATGTATAAGTACTTTATGGTTCAGAATCAAGGAGATAAAAAGGATGCTTGGAAACAAGCCAAACAGTTCATGAGAGAAGAAATCAATCCTAGAATATCAGGACCTTTTTATGAAGGATTGTTACGTGGTTCAATGCCTCTTACTGGAATAGGAATGGGTATAACCGATGCAATCACTCCACAATACATGTATTGGGTTGATCATATGATGAAAAGTGCTGCTACAGGAGATGGTGATTTAGCTGCTCTTGAATATGCACAAAATCCTGTACCTAAATCTAAGTATAAGAAATTTGGTATGGATTGGTTAATGAACTATAAGGGGTTATCAAGAAAAGAGGCTAAAGACTATCTTAAAAAAAGTGAAACTTATCCAAAGTCTATTCCATCTAATGCAGAACCAACAGATCTGACAGATTTTAAACAAGGTGGTCAGCATGGTGGTCTAGACCGTTGGTTTGCAGAAAAGTGGGTTGATGTAAAGTCAGGTAAAGCATGTGGTAGACAAAAAGGTGAAAAACGTAAAGGTTATCCGGCATGCCGTCCTTCCCGTAGAATAAGTGAAGATACCCCTAAAACATCAGGTGAGCTATCAAGCTCAGAACGTGAAAAATTTAAAAGATCTAAAACTTCAAGTGAACGTATAAACTATCAGCACCGTAGAAAAGAAGACGGTGGTGAAATAAATGAACAAGATATGGCAAACAAACCTAATAACCCTGCACTCTGGTCAAGAGCTAAGTCTTTAGCTAGACAGAAATTTGATGTTTATCCTTCAGCTTATGCTAACGGCTGGGCTGCTAAATGGTACAAAGGTAAAGGCGGTACCTGGCGTAAAGCTGAGTATGGCATGGAAGTACCATACATGCAAGATGGCGGTAAGCCAGAGTGGCTTATTGAAGCACAGCTTGAAGCTCAAGGATATTCTGGAGACGCTCTCCAGCAAAAGATGGCTTCTATGGCACAGGGTGGATATATTCCAGAAATGCCATTTGGTGGTCTTTTGTTACCTGGTATTAAAAAACGTATAGAAGAAGCTAAGCCTATGCTTATGCAGATGGCTCCAATGCTTATGGGTGCACCGCCTATGCCTATGATGGCTAAAGGAGGAGATCCTGATGGTGAGATGGCTCTGGGTCAGATTGATGCTTCTATTATGAAACTCCAGCAGCTACGTAAGTTTATACAACCTGACAGTGATCTAGAACCATGGGTAAACTCTAAGCTTACCCTTATGGATGACTACGCATCTGCTGTATCAGACTATATGATGTACAATCCTGAAGCTCAGGAAATGATGATGGATCCCAATGAGCAGATGGAGATGATGAGAGATGGTGGCATCCCCCAGCGTTATAAGAGTATGGGCTTTACCAAAGTAGGTGTTAAGAAGAATAGTACAAGACCAGGTAAGAAGTGGATGGTACTAGCAAAGAAAGGAGACCAATATAAAGTAGTGCACGGTGGCTACGATGGTATGAAAGACTTTTCTCAGCATGGTTCTGAGAAACGTAAAACAAACTTCTGGAACCGTATGGGAGGAAAGAACTCTTCTAAAGCTACTGATCCATTTAGCCCACTATACTGGCACAAGCGTTTTGGTACTTGGGAAAATGGTGGGCAGCCTTTTTTACCACAAGCTCAAGATGGAAAAATACTTCTTCCTAAAGAACAAGACTTTCCAGATTATGAGACTTACGCTGCTGCATTAGATCAATATCTAGCAAGTTTTAATCCTGTTCAAGGAGACACAACCGCTGTTGTCCAACAGCAAGTTCCTGTTTCAGCTGCACCTACTGATCAACAAGCTCCTTTTGTACTAAAGCCTTATGAAGGAAGTAGTATTTATGACTTTATGGTTACACAAGGAAAAGCTCCTGAGTATAGCAGTCGTCAACAACTTGCTAAAGATCTAGGTATAGAAAATTATAGAGGTACTGCTGAGCAAAATTTAAGTATGCTTGACATGTTACGTAGTAGCCCAGATAAGCTTTCTACTTATACTCCTGTATTAGAATCTAAAAAAGCAGCAAGTACTACTAATAATAAACCTTCAGAGGCTCAAAAAGCTCAACCTAAGCCCCAGCCTAAAAAACAAAATCCAGCTCCTCCAAAACTTGAAACTCAAACTGAAGATGATTATGTAGATGAAATAGCTGCAACTATTATTGGGCTCGCTACAATTGGAGGACTTGGAATAGCTGAAGCTAGACAAGCTCTTCGTAATATTGAAGAAGGTAAGTATAATCTTTCTGGAAAAGCAAAAGCTAAACTTACTAAAGCTGTTAACAGTCTTAAAAGTCAATCTTTGGTTTCTAGCGGTCAAAAGGTAAAAGAGGTTTCTAAATGGTACAACTCATTACCTGCTCGTCAGAAAAACATTTTAAAAAGTTTAGATTTAGCTGAGATCTCCGGGGATATTGCAAACACAAGACCAGGTACCGCCCTTAAAAATGTTGAAGCATATAGTATGCTACAAGAAGCAAAACAAGAAGACGCGGTTCTTGATGCCATGAAAGCAGCTGAAGAAGCCAAAGCTCTTAGAAGTTTTAATGCACAAAAAGCTGCAGCTGTTCGCTGGGGTAAACCTATACCTACTTTTCCAAAGCTTGCACCAATAGCATCTGAAACAAAAGCAGGAACTTCTATTTTTAAAGAAGGTCTTAACGCAGCTATGGAAACTCCATGGTTAAGAAACAGTATTAAATTTATGAAGCGTCTTCCTTTAAGGTTTCAAACAGGAGGAGAACCTGTACCGGATGATGATACTTTTTTAGAAAATACCGTTGAGTGGATTGATCCTACAGGTATTAGCTCTTGGGATGATGTGGCAAGAACATTTAATAATCCTAATAGCGGTGCTTTTGATAGATTTTTATCTGTAGCTGGAGCATTACCAATTATTGGAAAAATAGGTAAAGGTGCTAAAGTAGTAAGTCTTGCTTCAGATGGTGCTAAAGCTATGTCAAAAACTAAAAAAGTTACAAATGCAGTAGGTAAAGGATTAGATATTATAACTCTTAGTAAACCACAAAGATGGATTGATAATAAAGTCAATCCATTTACAAGGGCTTTTGGTGCTATGACAAGTAAGGCTGGTGCAAATATACCGAGAGCTGCTGCGGTACCTGCAAACATTCTTGTAGATATAGGAAGATCTAATAGAGCTTGGAATGCTGTAGATAATTTCATACCTGGTGGGACTAGTATGGTTCCTCAAGGTGAAGTAGTTAATTTAATTACACCTGAGGGTAGAGTTATTAGAACTACAACCGCAGATCCTAGAGTAAGACAGCTATATGATCAGAATTTAATTGATACTACTCAGGGAGGTTATGATGAAAAAACATCAGGCTGGAGATTGAAGTCTGGAAGTCCTTATGGAAATTATGACTACTTTAAGAAATCCGGAGGCTCAACTTGGTATAATAATACATTCTATCAAAAAGGTGGAAGTATAGTAAATTACTTAGCTAGTAAGGGGATGGCTTTTGATAAAGAATCTCGTAAGAAGCTTGCTGAAAAAATGGGTATAAAAGATTATAATTTTTCAGCTAATAAAAATTTAGAATTACTAGAAGCTCTTAGACAAGAGTTAAAAGATTCACCAGCTTCTAAAAGTGTAAAATCTTCAAAGTCAACCTCAAAATTACTTTCTGCTCCTAGCATGCTTAGAGGTAGACCTACGTTTACTCCTGATTCAATGAACTTTACACAATCTGTTTTAAGCCATATGAATAGTGATAAACAGTTAGAATCAGGGTTTGTTGTAGATAAGAGAACTAATACAGGGCATGTTATAAAAGATGGTAAAATTCAAGAGTCATTCCCAGTACTTACTGGATTAAATCCAGAGGGAACAGAAAATCCATATAGTGTTGCTTATTTAAATAATAACCCAAGTAACAGAGTAACTCCAGCAGGAACCTATAGTATGATTCCTTCTAGTAGAAAGGATAGAGGAAATAGGTCAGGAACTATCTACGGGGAACCTGGGTATTTTTTACAACCTATAGCTGCTTTTAGCCAAAAAGCACCAAACTCTAAAAATATTGCTATACATACTACATATGATCCTGCTTTTAGAGATAATCTTTATAACATGTCACCTGAAGATCGCTATGCTTCTTATGGTTGTATAAATTGTAGACCTAAGAATATTGGAGACTTAACTAGTAAATATTTTCCTCAAGGAGATACCTTAATGGTTTTAGATCCTCAAAAAAACATGTATGACTTTGACTTTATGGAAAGATTACAGCAAGGCAGAGGACTTATAAAAAAAGCTGGTGGAGAAATAGAAGAGGGAGATATTTTAGAAGTAACCCCTGCTCAAGCTAAAGCACTAAGAGAGGCAGGTTTTGAATTTACAACAGAATAAAATGTATTAACATGCGTGTACGTATTACTAAAAATCCATTAAAGAAATATCAGCTTGCAGGTCAGAATAACTGTGGTGCTGGGTATAAAGATGATGGGAATGGCAACTGTATTCCTGATGATGTAAATAAATTTAATACAACATCTAATCTTTCTGGACCAGCTCCTATTGGTATGCCACCAGCTCTGACGCCAACTGCAATGAAAAGGCAGGCGTATAATATTTTGATGGGTATCAACCCATTGCAAGCAAATCCAGGTACTCAAATTAATGCTACAGGTACTAGTGTTTTTAATTATACACCGGGTGTTATTCCTGCTAACCCTATAAACCAGGGAATGACAAAGTTTAAAACTCAGTCTGTTGATCCTAACTTAAAGTTTACTAATCAGAATCCAATCTTTGGGGATGTAAAAAACTTACAGAACACTTTTAATACTGGTTCTGCAAAAGATATAAAATCTGGTATAAGCTCTTTTAATGAGACATATGGTACTAATTTAAAATCTCCAGGACCAGTTATTGGTGAAAAAGGCAGAAATACCATGGGTAAAATAGGTGCGATATCAAAAGCTGTCCAGGTTGGGGCAGCTATAGGGTCAGCCTTAACTGATGTTATTAGTGCTAATAATAAACGTAGAGATACTATAAGTAATCAAAGACTAGAGGGTCTTACTGATAACTTAATGCCTGTAGTAAATAGTGATGATGATGGAGACTATGTTGAAACTGGAACTACATATGGTGCTTTCCGACCTGATCAAATGGTTGTAAACAAAGGAATGTATACTGCTGAAGACGGTGGTGAAAAAACTGAAACTATGAAAATACGTATTACATCAACTCCTTCTTCTCAAAATGAAAGTATGGAGTACGGAGGACAGTCTAACTATGGACTAGATTTAGGACAGAGAAAAGTTTTTGTTGACGATGATGAAAATTTTCATCAAAGTTATTCTAATAGATTACAGCCTATTCCAAGAGAAGAAGCAAATGTAGAAGCTGAAAAAGATGAAACTGTTCTTGCTGATATGGATGGTGACAGTTCTATGGAACATTTTGTAATTGGTGGAGAACGCCATACTAATGGAGGGACACCTCTTAAGTTGCCTGAAGGTAGTTTTATATACTCTGATACTAAGAAGTTAACCATTAAGGATCAAGATGCACTTCAATACTTTGGAGCAGGGGGTAAGAAAAAAGCTACACCAGCAGAGCTTGCTAAAAAATATGATATTAACAAGTTTAAAGCAATATTAGAAAATCCTCATTCTGATAGTATACAAAAAGCTACTGCAGGTTTAATCGTTAAAACTTATAAGGATAAACTTGCAAAGCTTGCACTACTACAAGAGTCAATGAAAGGATTTCCACAGGGTATACCTGACGTAGCTGCTTCTATAATGCCAATGGCACAATCTGGTGGTCATCTATTACCTAAGTATCAAACTGCAGGTCAGAAGGGTAGTGATGTTATTTTTACTCCTGATTTTCAAAACTTTATTGCTGGTCTTAAAAAGGACAAGGGTTATAACTTTATAATTTCTCCTAGAATGCAAACTGGTGATAATACTGTTCCTCTTTTACAACCAAAACAGAAAAGTGGACTGTATGGAGATATTAGAATGGATGAACTAGACGAGTTTAAAAAAAGACATCCTTGGTATTTTGTAAATCGTCAATCTTGGAATCCAGCAAGTGAGTTAGATGTTTTAGATTTTCAAAGTAAGTATGATGAAGAGTTTGCAAAAAAGTATGGTTACTCCTATTTTAAAGGTGATAAGGCTTTTAATAAAAAAGATAAAAAGTTTGGTGAATACACTTTTAATGCACCTGGTTTAGAAGAACCTAAAAAAGAAGAACCTAAAAAAGAGGAACCGCCTAAAAAAGAGGAACCTCCTTTCTATGAAGGTCCTGGTGAAAATCCATTTAAAGGTAATGATAAGATTCCATTTGGATATACTGCACCTGACTTTTTAAATGTTGTTACAAGATTAATGTATGGACCAAAGAAGTATAGTCAGTACATAGCACCTTATTCTTTAGAAACGCCTGAACCTACTTTTTATAGCCCAGAACGAGAGCTTGCCGCAAATGCTGAGCAGATGAACATTTTAGGTCAGTCTTTGAGTACAATGGGCGATCCTAGATCTTTTATGGCTAATATGAGTTCTGCTCAGTCTAAGGGATTAGAAAATTCAGCTAATATACTATCTAGGTATAACAACTTAAACGTAGGAGAAGCTAACCGTTTTGCTCCTCTTAAGTCTCAGATAAGGAATCAGGAGCGTATGGGAAGAGCCCAAAGAGCTACTGATTTAGCAGCTTTAAATAATCAAGAAGATATAAGGTCTCGTAACTCGGGAAGAGGTTTTTTTGCTGATAACGTTGCGGCTTATGAAAAAGCACATGATGATAGATATAAATACGCACTGCTTAATGCTACGCAACCTATGTTAAAAGTAGATCCCTGGTCTGGTAGAGCCACATTTAAAAGCGGTTTTGGATTTAATGATCTTGGTAGATTTGGATCACAGTCCTTAGGTAGTATGCCTGGTATGGATGATAACTACTGGGCTAACCTTAATACTGGATTCTTAAAAGCACAACAAAGCTTTCCTGGCTTAACTCCTGGTCAATACTTTGATTTTATACGTGGAAGCAGAACTATTACTGATCGTGACGGAGACGGTATTGCAGATAATCAGAGGTTAACTATGAGAGGTATGAACATGATGTATGGTGGATATTCTGCATACCCTTTTTAATTTTTAAATGTGAATAAACTTATGAAGTTTAACTATAAACTTTAAAGATTTTTCAGTATATTATAATGTACCCCTATGGCTACTTCATCATATTTAACTGACGTATTTCCTCAGCCTTCTAACTATAGGCCTGACTTTAATTTCATTGATGTCATGCTTAGGAGACGTCAGGCTTTGTATAACCAGGGCTTCTCTCAGATTGCTGATAGATATCGTTTTGTAAACAGAGAAACTACTAATCCAATTCATACTCAACAGAAAGAACAGTTCTTATCTCAAGCAAGAGAGAACTTAAAGAATCTTTCAGCTATGGACTTAAGCCAGATGCAGAATGTTAGTGCAGCATCCCAAGTATTTGAGCCTTTTGCTAAGAATACAAATATTTTAGGGGATATGGCTTTAACGTCTCATTGGAATCAACAGGAAAGTATTGCAGAAAGTCTTCGTTTAAAAGACGGGGGTAAAGATTTTAGTGAGGATAACTTACAGTATGTAAGAAAACAAAGAATGGCATACGCTATGGATGCTCCTGAATCTTGGAAGTCCTATTATGGAAACAGACGAAGCTATACTCCCTATTATGACTGGAATAAAGAATTTAAAGAATGGTTTAGTTCATATAAACCAGATAAACTATCTATAGAACGAAGAGCAGGTTTGTATAACATAACAGAAGAAAAGTCTGGTGCAACTTCTGAAGATCTAAAGTTATTCTTTTCTTCTGTTGCTTCTGAAAAAGCTAAAAATCAAATGCGTATAGAAGCAGCTGTTCGTATTGGAGACAATGTAGAACAGGTACTTCCTTTTTATACTCGGGCTGTAGAAAAAGATATTAATACTTTACAGGGTGAGTTACGTTCTATTGATAATAAAGTTAGTTTAACAAAGAACTCTCAGGAAAAAACTCAGTTAGGCAACTTAAGAAAACAGTATCAAGATAAAATAGATGATCTTAACCAAGACCTTGAAAGTATAAAAAAGGGTGACGTTGGATTTGTTAAGAGTAATGCTGAAAGAATTGCATTCTCATTATATTTTGATGAAGCTGTAAACAATCTTGCCAAAGGACTTTCTTGGCAAGAATACAAAAGAGGGATTAGTGGTGACGATGTTGCCATGATGAAATATAGGGAAGCAGAAACTTGGAGGCGTTTGGTGTATAGCGAAAATAGACAGGATGCTAGAAAACGTATGGAGATAGAAGGTATCCCTGGTCAAGTACAACAAGTATCTCTTCCTTCTGACTTTTCAAATGTAGATGGTAAAAACAATATTCAATCAATTAATACTGAGCTACAAGGTTTACAAAGTCAGAATGCACAGCTTGCAGGATTAATGAGAAATCACGTAGCAGCTCAGCTTGGTAAAAAACCTTCTGAAATTACAGATCGTGATTATAATGATTATATAAAATCAGATAGGGCTAAAGCAGATCCGCAGTATCAGAACTATAAAAGGGCCATAGGAAGTATTATACTGAAAGAAGACATGCTTAAAAATCAAATAGCGTCTGCAGAGTCTTACGCTAATCAAAAAGTATTTGGCCCTAGTGTAAACAATTTATCATCTGATTTTCAAAACTTTATACGTGGAAAGTCTATATTAGGCATCTCTCCAAAAGAAATGCACGATGCTGTTTTAAAAGGTACTGCTAAAATGGTACAGAGAAGAGATGAGGCTGGAAAACCAATTAGTGGTTTATATGATATTACAGTAAATGGTAGAACTGTATCAGGTAGTAAAAGTTTATTTGGAGATGATCCTATAGTTAACCTTTATGAAAAGGCTGTAGATATGACAGGGAAGTCTGGTCAAAAAAGATACCAAGAAGCATTGAATGAATACTTTGGAAATAATATACTTAGTGGTAAAAAAGGATTTGTAGTTAACGAAAAAGATAAAAGATCTGTATTTACTAGAGGACAAATCTCTCCTCTTGCTGGACTTGATCCAACTAATATACAGGGCTTAATTTATGGGGGTAACAATGATGCTTACTTTACTGTTAGCAGTGAGGCAATGAAAAAAGATGCAACTAAAGAATCTGCTAATATTGTAAATGCCTTGACATCTTTAGGTATAGAAGCTAAATACGATGCTAAAATAAACCGTTTTTATATTAAAGAAAAACCTGGGTTTAGTACACTAAACTTAGGTCTTGATGTGTTTAATTCCTATACACCTTTAGAAAAAGGATTGATTCAGTTTGGTCAAAATGAAGCTGGTCATGAATATCAGTCTCCGCATTTTTACCCAAATGATCGTGCTACAGATAAATATGGAAATCCTATACCACAGTTTTACTATAAGGTATTAACTAGCGGCATGGATAAAATGTATTACTTATACAATGATCAAAGTGGTGGCAAACCAATTATAAGTCGTTCTAGCATTACAGATCTAATAGATATTGCTAAGTCTGCAGCAGAAAGATACTATGAACTAGGTTTAAATGTGACCTTTAAGAGTGAATAATCTGACATCTTTATCCTATGACTGAACTTATCACTGATAATTTTGAATTTGGTATTCCAGAAATATCTGGTATACAGCAGTCTCCAACTATTGAGAGTCCTGTTGGTCCAATTGATGAGTTAGATCTTCCAGGGTTGGATCAAAATCCTGGAGTAGGGTCACCTCAGGTACAAGGACCAGGTCCAAAAAAACCACTTTCCTTTTCTCAAGCCATAAGTGTTTTAGAATCAGATTCTCGTAAAAGAAATCCTTTTTATGGTACGGGTTTTACTGAGCCTAATAGGGTTCCTTTAGATCAGGCAAGAAAGTATTTAGATGAGGACTTTGGATATATGTGGGGGGCAGATAATGAAGACTTCTATGCACAACGTCAAAGTACACTAGAAAAAGTTGGAAGTGGTTTATTAAAACTTCCTTTATATACTGTTGCAAAACTTGGCCAAGGTGTTGGCTTTGTCGGGAGCTTGTTTAATCCAGCTAACATGTTTAGTTCAGATGGATACTTTGCTTCTGCTGCTGATAATGGGTTTAGTGAGATTTTTAAAAATATGGAAGACTGGTCTAGAGATGAGTTCTCATGGACAAAGACTTTTCAGGAAACCGATGACAGAAATAAAGGATTTTGGGCAAGAGCTGTTTCAGATATAGATTTTTGGACAGAAGACGTAGTAGATGGTGCTGCTTTCTTAGCATCTGCTTACTTACCAGGTACTGCTTTATCCAAGCTAGGTCTAGGTATGAAATTAGCAAGAGGTCTTTCTAAATATGGTATAGGTGCTGAAACTGCCGGTGCTACAATTGGTGGTTTAGAAGGAGCTGCTAACTATTTAAGCAGTGCTCAGAGACTAGCAAAGACTTTTGACTTTGGTACTACTTGGGCACTTGCTACAGCTTCGGAATCAATGTTTGAGGCTAAAGGTGTAAAAGATGCAGTAGAGCTTGCTCTCAAAGACTCTGATTTACCTGAAGATGAAAAGCAAAGGATTATAGCAGGAGCTGCTCGCAATACCTTCTTATCTAATGCTGCTCTTTTAGGAATTACCAACTTATTTGAACTCAAGTATTTATATAAAGCCTTTGGTAAAACAACTGGATTAGCTTCTAATATATCCCAGCCAGGTGGTCTTGGATCTTTGTTTAAAGGTCCTTTAGCTCCTCAGGGTAAACTTGATAAGTTTTTACAGTCTCCTACTTCAAGCTTTTTAAAAGGAGCTGGTTTAGGAGTTCTTAGAGAAGGGTTTGTAGAAGAAAACATGCAACTTGCTATTCAGCGTATGAATGAGCAGTATGGTACTGCAGGTAAAGTAGCTAACTTTTCAGACTTTGATGATCTTTTTAAGCAGTATGGCAAACAAACTGTAGGGGCTGTTTTTGGATCTAGTGATGATCCTGAGAACCGTGAAACAGCAATGAACATAGGTATAGGTGGTATATTGGGAGGATTGCCTGGCGGTGTCGGTCAGATCAGACAGGATAAGGCAAACCGTCTTACTACTGAATCAGCATTACAAGCTCTTAACCTTTCTCAGCAGAACTGGATTAAATATGGAAACATATACAAGTCAGAGACTGTTGAAACAACTGATAGTAAAGGGAATACTGTAAAGCAAGAAAGGCTTGTGCTGGATAATCAAAACAAGCCTATAGTAGATGATGAAAAACTAAATGGAATAACTACAGGTTTTAGAACTAACATGCAAATGGTAGATGCTGCTGAAAAAGAAAGTAATCTTTTACGACAGCGTATACTTAGAGATACTGCATTTGCAGACTTTGTATCAAAACATATAGACGCAGGTATTGAGGATACACTTTTACAAAAGCTAGAAGCTTCTGCAAAAGCCAAACCAGAAGATTTAATTAATCTTGGTTTTGACGTAACTAAAGATACAGAGCAGCAGATTAGAGATTACATGGATCTGTCTAGTACTATTATTAAACAAAATAAATTAATCAATAGAGATATATTATTTGATAGTAGTGTTGAAGACAGTGCTAGAAAAACAGTTATTAGTGATCTTGCAGCAAAGCAAGCTGTATATAATAAAGCTGCTTCTGAAGTAGAAACTGAGGCTTCAGAACTTAATGATAAAATAAGTAATAAGAATAATACTTCTCTTTCAGATAGCATAGTTGATCAATTAAATGAACTTCAGTATAGGATTAATTCAGCTAATGAAGTTATTGAAGAGATAAAGAAATCTAAACAAGAACGTCCTCTCTTAGAAGGAATACAGCAACAGCTTATCTCTGATCTTCAATTTGAACTTAATGAGCTTGTTGAAGAAAATGAGCTAACATTAAAAGGGGTTAAAAAAGACAAAGAAGGCTTCTATAAGTATCAGAAAGCAAGAAGAAACAATGATCCTCTTGTTAAGATTTATAAAGATAAGATAAAGACTAAAGGTGAAATACTAAACTCTGCTACTACGGCAGGATTTGAGATAGCTAAATACGCAGATACAAAACTTGGAAAGTCTAACTTCTTGTCCTTTGTTAATGAGGGGATAGTAAAACCTGTTAATGATGCTCTAGATGAAGCTGAAAAGAAAAAGAAGATTGATGAAGATGCAGTAAAAGCAGTTTCTCAGGAGGAAGTAAAAGGTAGAACTGCAACTATTACATATAAAGATAAGGACAATAATGATCAATCACTAGATATTACTGAGGGAGCTACCTATCTTAAAAAGAATGAAAACAATAAGACAGACCGTATTAAGATAGTAAGCATTTCTGATGATGATAAAACAATTACAATTGCTTTAAATAAAGAAGATGCGGTAGAACTTGATGCTGCTAGAGTTGCACAACTTTTAAAAGATGAAGAATGGACAGAGCTAAAACCTAAAGTAAAGAAGACTAGTGCTGGAACTGCAATAGATTCTACTCCTTCTGAGGAAGCTGACACTGAAATATCAGATGATGAAAAGCCTGATTATAGTCGTGAGAAGAAGCCTAAGTTTGAAGAGATTGGTTTTAATAAAACATTCGGTCTTCAATATCTTGATCCTGATGATTCTATACCTAATACTGAAAGCGGTACTGAAAGATTTTATCAGTTTACTGCCAAGCATAACATGGCTAATCAAGGCTATGCTTTGGAGGTTATTACAAAAGACAACGATAAGTTTGGCATAAGAGATGAGAAGTACAATCCTGATGATATTAAGGTTGTTATTGTAAAAAAGATACAAGACAATACCACTGGGGAAACTAAGTATGTTTACGTAGATGTAAATAATCAAGAAATTCTAGCTGGGCAAGAAGATAAGAATAATATTGTCTATAGATCTTTAATGGATAGAAATAACTGGGATGTAGATAGAATTAGAAAAGACTATACAGTAAACCCAGCTACATCTGATGAAAAGCTACAAGAAGCTTTAGAAGCACATACTGATTGGCAAAAAGATTTAGAAAAGAGAGTAAGTAAGGAACCAGTTTATTTAGACGTAGTTACTACATCTCCTGGCGTTCAAAAAATTGAAAGAACAGTAGCTGTAGACGAAGATGGGAAGACCATGTTTGCTATGGCTGACTTGGAAGGACGTGTCATATCAGAAGATCCTGATTACTCAGATCTCAGAAGTGTAATAAATCCTGAGATGAATATTGGTCTTAGGGTAGCTACTGCTGATGGTGCTATTGCTCCAGGTATACTTGCCGGCCGTATTGTTATGCAAGAGTATAAAAATAACAACGGTCGTAAAGAATATGGGGATAAACTGTTTCGTGTATTTAATAGAAACTTTACAGAGGAGGAAAAAGATACCATAATGAATGCTTTCATTCGTATTGGTGAGCTTTTTAATAAGAAATATAAACTTAATCCTTATACTAAAAGGAAAAGAGTAGTTAAGCTTTCTGAAGAGGAAGAGAATGAACTTCTTCTTATTCAAAGCTACTTAAAGGGTGTACTAAATTGGAAGAAACCTAAGGCAGAAAAAGGTGGTAATAAGTATTTCTGGATAGAAAATGGTTTGCATAGAGGGGATAAGGTTATAAAACTTGAGAAAGGAGTTATTTTAAAAAATAGAGATACTCTTCTTAAAACAGCAAAGCATCACATATATACTACTTACTTGGGTAAGAATGAGCCTTTTGTTGAGATAAAATTTAAACAAGGTAAAGCTGAGATAGGCAAAAAATGGGCTAGCTATGAAGAATATCTTATAGCTAAAAGAGATGACGGAGGAGTTCCTCCCGTTTATACATCCTTGCCTAAATACGATTCTAAAACACCTCAACGTTCATCTGTATATGTTATATGGAAAGACCCTGCTATTGCAGAGCCTGAATCTTCTGAAGAAGAAGATAAAGAACCTCTATTTGATAGTGTAAGGTTTAGTAAAGAAGATGAAGAAATAGATAAGCTTCTTAGTTTAAGAAAGCGTAGTATTAAGATTAAAGGTGTAAGTTTTTCAATAGAACAGTCTGATGAAGGCTATTCAATTAAGTACTACAACCCCAAAAAGAACATGGGTGGTAGGTCGGTTATATACTCTACTAAGGATGCTATACAAAATGATAGAGGTGTTATCTTACAAGAGATAGCAAAAATAACGGGTTATAAGTATGGCTCTTTAAAGTCTATACGTAATAAAGTAATAGATACTTTAAGACAAAGACAGAAGGAAGAAATAGAAAAAAAGAATGCTCAGAATCAGGCAGCATCAGAAGGTCCTCAGACTCTAGAGCAGTATTTGCAGGCAGAATATAACAAGTTAAAAACTGCTGCCGAGAGCCAGGATCAAAAGATTATACCCTATGATTTATGGAAAGTCTCTGCTGGTAAGTTTGCAGCTAAAAGATATAAGGGCCCTCAAGTAGCCCCTGCTGCTCCAACAGCTCCTGTTTCTGATGTTACTCCTGTTTATCATCATACAAATGTAAAACCTCAAGATTTTAATTTTGGTAGTTTTCAAAGAGGAAAAGCTCAAGTTAGTCAATTTGGAGATGGTCTAAATGCATCATCTACAACTACACCCTTTTTGACCCAAAGATATGGTGATCCCATACAAGGAGAAGTCAAAGACTCTGATTTTATAGTCATTGATGCAAATAAGTCTGAGAAAGAGCTATATGAGGAACTTAAGTCAAAAGGGTATAAGTTTAACAACCCTGCTAGAGGTTCTTATATAGGAAATGATTCTGCTAAAGAATATAATGGTGTTGAAAAAGCAAATGAACAACCTGCTATAATTTCTTTATTTAATGATTTTCAAAAATCTAATCCTCAAGTAAAAGGTGTAAAGGTTGTAAACCATATTATTGGTGATCAGAAAGTTGATCCATTCTATGTTATCTATGATGCTAAGTCATTTTATGGACCTGGTTCATTATCTAAAAAATCTACTCAAGTTTCTGTTTCTGATAAGAAAGCTGATGCACAAACAGTTAAAAATAGAATGCAGGAAATAGAAAAAACTCCTGTTACTATTAATATAACACAAGATGCTCAAGGTAAAATGGAGCAAGCTTCTGAAGAGGTTATCTCTAGTATTAAAGCTGAACTAGATAAAATAGGTTTACCATATTCAGATGTTGTTGCTAATAATAAAGGCTCTACATATTTTGTAGTGACTAAAGATGGTCAGCAGCATGAAATACTAAGGTTAATTAAAACAGGAAATACATTAGTTAAACCTGTATTAACTAAAGCTAAATGGATCAATCATCTTATTAAAACTCAACCACAAGATCTTTATAATTTTGTTGATGCAGAACTAGCTGCTTTAGAAGGTACAAAACCTGCTGTTGTTTCTACTGACAAGTACTATTCTATTGAAGAAGCGGTATTAAATGCTACTCCAGAAAACGGAAAGCTTTCTGCTGAGGTATATGATAAAGATTCTGGTAAGATAATTGCTCAGGCTACTATAAGTATACCTGCTGCTAACTTAAATGCAGGTAAGTATATACTTAGAAAAATGCTTGGCAGCCAGCTAAATACTGGTGCTGATGAAGCTCCATTTCGGTTAGCTTTAAGAGAAGAAGTAGAAAAGACAGAAGACTTTTCTAAGTTAAAAGTATTTTTGGAAGAAAAGCTTCCTCAGTTTTCTGTTAAACGTATGGCTCACCTTATAGCTGGCAAAGCTTGGGGTCAGTTTAAAAGCGATGCTTTATATATCTATGAGCGAGCTGAAATTGGTACTGGTTTTCATGAAGCTTTTGAAGGTGTCTGGATGAACTATCTTACAGATGCTGAACAGTTTCAGCTTATTGATGAGTTTAGATCCCGTAATGGTAAGTTTACCAACGTATTTTCTGGAATAACTAAAAGCTACAAGGATGCTTCTGTATACGATGTTAGAGAAATGTTGGCTGAAGAGTTTAGAGATTATGTTCTAAACAATAAGAGTTCTGTATCACCAAAGACTACAAACATATTTAAAAAGATTTGGGACTTTATAAAGTCTCTGTTTGGTATTAGTAGCTCTGAAAGAAACGAACTGGAAAGTAAAGTAAATGATGTGTTCTCTGGAATAATGGCTGGCAAGTTTGCCAACATTAAAAAGATACGTGAGAATGATCGGTTTAAAGCACCAACGTATCGTGCTGTTACAGGGTTAACTCAGAAGGAAACTAGTGAAATTCTTGAGGGAGTTAATTACTATTTCTTTACTGATTTACTTTCTAAAGGTTCTAATATTAATGCTATCTTATATAACCTTGATAAAAAGGAAAGTAACTCACTTCTTAAAACAAATATAGAGTCATCTTTAAATAAGGTTCTTGATAACTTAAAGTTTGTAAGTCCTAGAATATCAAGTATTATATCTCAAAATAGGACTGAGCTATACGAGCTATTTAAAAAGAACCTTAAAAGATATGGTGTCAACTTTGAAAACTTAGAGGAGGCATCAGAGTCAAACATAACAGATACTCTAGGTATACGTGATAGCATTACGGTAGATCCTAGAAAGAGTACTGCTGTAAATGTAATGGTTCTATTGGCTTCATTGCCTGAAACAACGATTGAGAATAGTAAAAGAAAACTTGTTAGAAACAGCTTAAACCAGCCAAAACTGGTAAACCCTGACAAAGTTCATACTATACTACTTAATGAATTAAGCAATACTGTAGGTATAATAAATGAGAATGGCGTAAGAGAGAATCAGCTTGATAAGATGTTTAGCAAGCTTGATGATAAGTATATTACATCTCAAGGGGAATACAGAGAGGGATTTGGCTGGATACAGAATCTTAAAGCAAGACTTAAGTATTCTGATAGTACAGGCAACAGAGTTCCATCATCTACATTAAGTAAAGACGAGGTGATGCTTCAGGTAGCTTTTACTAAATCATTTAGTAATGTTAGATTTCAGCCTGACAAACTTTTAGTAAATGATGAAGGTAATATCTATTCTATTAACCCGTTGATGAATATCAATGAGGATAGAATTAAGAGTGAATGGGCTAACAATCTTAAAGTACAGATACTTTCTGGTAAGAACCAATTGTTTAAAATAAATAAGAAAGGAGAGATGGTTGTTAGTAAAAGCAGCCAGGACTTCTTTCAGCTTCTTGATCTTTTAGAAGATAGCCGTACTAACAGGTTCGGCATGCAAGAAGCCTTATATGTTTTAGGAAAATTAGGAATTAGATTTTCTGCTGATGCTAGTGTACTAGAGTCTAAAACTCCTACAATTAGAACTGAAGCTATTCAGATATTAAATGCACTTGAAAGAGAAGATATTAAAACAGTTGATGATATCTATGGTAATAATGTTATTGGTGGTCGTATAAATACCTTATTGTCTGTTGAAGCTCAGTACAATACAGAAGATAACATCCTTAGCTATTTAAACAGTGATGGTGAAATGCAGTTTGCTGTTGGGATACCTTCTTTGTGGGGTAACATGATTAACACTATTAACTCAGTTAAGAATCTTAAAGAGCTTGTTCTAACTTGTCCTTGGCTTGGTCGTGTTGATGAATCTGGAAATGTAATTCTTAATGCATATCAAACAGGATCTGATCTTTTAAAGAAAGGTGGTCTTTTATTTGATAAAAAAGGTAATCGTAAATCAGGAGCTGATCTATCATTTAGAGTTATATCCGGAACTGGTATTTCCGAAGTAGATGGTACCAATACAGCAAAACTTCAGTTGCCAGAAAGAACTGCAATTAAGATACACTACTTACTTAAAGGTATTCCTTTTTCTGTAATTAACTCTGATAAGAGCACTGAGTATGGAATAGGTATGCCTGGAAAAAATTTGATTATACAAAGAGCAGATCTAGAAGGTTTCTTAGCAGGAACTGATTCAAAGATTATAGATCTTTACATGAGTCATCTTGCTGATGAGATGCATACAGCTCAGGTTCAAGCAGAGAATCCTGTTAATATTCAGTATTACAGAGACGGTGTTTTAAAACTTGGTCATTTTTCTGATATTATATCTGCTAAAAATATAAGCAAGTTTGTAGACCAAGTTGTGGAAGGTGATGTAAACTTTGAAGATTTTATTGAAGCTAATAAAGAGGCTCTAGAAAAAGACATAAGCAAGTATATTAACTCTTCAATCAACTCTACTGTAGACTTTTTACAAAAGCAAGACATTTTTGTTAAGCCTGCATCATTTACAAGTGATAAGTTTATTAGTAATGCTATAGACAATGACTTGCTTAATGAGCTACTTGGAATGGAAAACCCTCCTCAAATTAAATACAGAGAGGGCCGAGAGTATAATGAAAGAGATGGGTATACTGAAAATCAGATAAAAACAATTGCTGGTCTTTTAGCTATAAACGAAGATATATACACTACAGAACAACATAAACTTATATATGGGCATCCTGCAATTTATAAAGATCTTCCTAAACGTGCTAATGGTTCTACATCAACTAAAGAAGCATTTGTAGAAGATACAGACATTATTCAGTGGGCTGATAACAACATGCCTCGTAATGACGGTAAGATCCGCTCAGCTGAGTTGTCTCAGACTATGAATGTAATTTCTTTTAAAGATGTCAATGTTGCAAGCTTATTCTACAAAGAAATAGCGGAAAAGATGTTTAAGCAAATGCTTGAGTCTAACGTTTCTTCAGAAGAAGCTGAACGTTCTATCGGAGCAAGGTTTGACTCAAACGGAAAGCTTACAGGGTTTATCTTGGATAGAAAGAATGATTTTACTGGATCAGTTAAAGCTTATATGAGTCTGGTAGAAGCAGATGCTATGGCAATGGGTATGCCAGACTTAATTCGTGATATTCTATTTATGAGTTCTAAATTAACTCCAGAATATGAAGCACAGTGGGATTATGAAGTAGCTTACGAAAAGCTTGTAAGATCTGGAGAAATTGCTAGAGCTGATGGTAAAACAGTAAAGAAGACAGATCCTATATATAAAAAATATAAGCCTTCTGAGCTAGCTGATGCTCTTGCTATTTACCAAAAAGGTAACCCTGGGCATGTATTTCAGGTTTTAAAACCACAATACTTTGGCTATGCCAATACTAAAGATGTTACTCATACAGTCTTTTTAAAGCACGCCTTGCAGCCAAAATTCTTTAGGCATGTTGAAGGTACTCAGTTTGAAAAGACTTACGTAGCAGCTCAGAAAGCACAGGTTGATGTTATAGGTTTTGAATCAGGAGAAAAGGTTGGTAATGTCACAAAAGATAATGGGGAGTTTGTACCTGTATACAAAGAAGATGGTTCTGTAAATGTAGACATAAAAGATGGTAAGTTTGTTTTGCCTTCAGATCTACCTGTTCAAACACTTTACAGCCGTTTCTATGGAATACAGGTAGAGCAATCTATTAAGCCAAAGAACTATGTAGTAAGAGGTACTCAGGTTACTAAGATAATTATGACTAACTTTTATGAAAATGGTCTTCCTTTAAATGCTGAGGTTGCAGAACTTATTGAGAGCTACAACGATACACTTAATAAGATGTTTAAGCTTGGTAAGCAAAAACTCTTAGTTGAGCTTGGTCTTGAGCGTACTGAAGCCGGTGATTATATTACTAAAGATCTTAGAAACCTTGTAAATCTATTAAGAGAAGAGGCAGAAGCTCGTGATATGCCTGATAATATGATTGATTCTATCAACTATTTATCTGACACTCAAGAGCTTGAGTACTTTTTTGATACTTTAATCAATAGAGATAAGATTGATAACATTCTTAACTCTATAGTAGACAGCCGTGTAATCTCTGAAAAGATGCATGGAAAGTCTTCTCCGCAAGTTGCAAGCACTCTATATGAGGCTAACCCAAGGGGTTTTGTATACCTCAAAGATGGAGTTTATACTCAGTTAGAAGATCCTAAAAAGCTAACAGAAGAACAAAAGGCTACTATCAAAATGGCTTCTAATGATCTGAAGTTTTACCGTAGTGAGAACGGGGCTATTCAGAAAATGGAGGTATATATTAGCTGGCCCTTTCAAGGAATTTCTCCAGAAGAACTTGGTCTTAAGTTAGTTAATGGTATATACAGAATACCTGATAAGGGTATATCAGGTCTAGATAAAAGCTTACTTGATATTATAGGATTTCGTATCCCTACCCAAGCTCCTAACTCCATTGAAAGTATTGTTGTTAAAGGATTTACTCCTGCTGAGAACGGGGATATGATAGTAGTACCTTCTGAGATTGTAGGAAAAGCAGGTTCTGACTTTGATATAGATAAACTCAATCTATATATACCAAACTATTCTATAGAAGGTATTACATATGAGGGAAAAGACTTTCTGCAGTTTATTGAGGCTAATTTAATTGAGAACGGAGCAACTGAGTCTTTCGCAAAGAGTGTGGTTAAGAATCTTAGTACAGAAGATTTTGCTCTTATTAATAGATCTACTTATACGGAAAAGGGAAGGTCAAGATATAATGCCCCTAGTAGTTTAGAGGCTATTAACACTTTAAAAGATCTTAACTTAAAAGATCTGCAATCAGTTAAAAAGTCTTTAACCAATTTTAATAGTCAGTACAAAGGTAGTAAGAAGATTAAGTATACTACTCCTAATGATACTACTACAGAAGGTTTACAGAATAAGCTTATATCTATAATGAGTGAGCTGGTCTTAAGGCCTGAGAACTTTGCACAGCTTGTTGCACCAAATACTACAGTAACTCTCAAGACTTTAGCAGAAAGAATTAAACGAACCAAGATAGCAGCAGGTACAAAAAATAATGAAGATGAAAAATCAGCTACATACCTAAGATCATTTGTTGGTTCTGTATTAACAAGGGAGAGATATCTTACATCAAAACGTATGGTTGGTATTTCAGCTCAGCACACTACTTTTCATACAATTGCACAGGTAAGTGGCTTAAGGCTTTCAGGTACATATAAGACCTCATCTATTAACTATTTGATTGAAAAGAAAAAACGCAAGAAAAATAAAAGTAAAAAGGAAGAGATAGTAGCTGTATTTAATAGAGAGCCTATTGATATAAAACTAGATCATCACTCAAAGCTATCTGATGGAACATATGCTATAGGTTATAGAACAGATACTTCTGGTAGATTTATCTCTGAGAACAACTCAGAGGCTACATCTGGTTTTTTAGATGGAGCAAAAGATCCTTTTGTTTTTGACTTAAACTTATCTTTAAAGTCTGCTGGAGTATGGTTTTATTTACAACACATGGGTGTCTCAGCTGAGCAAATTGCTTATTTATTTTCTCAGCCTATTATGGACTCTTACTTTGAAGAGCTTAACAAAAGAGACTCTAACTTTAAAAAAGTTAATAATGATTCTCTTACAAGAGAGGATTTATTCTACAAGGTTATAGCTCCTTATTATAATAAACTTACAGGAGGCGATCTGCTTACTTTGGTAACAAGTATTGACGGTACCGCAATGGAAATGGGTATAAAGAACGGTATTGTTAAAAGACTTAACGTTCTGTATAACAGTTATGAAAAGTTTAATATAGATGATCTTCAGCAGGCTGTTGAAGATGGGTCATCGGCTGATGCAAGACTACAGATTGCAGTATTAATGTCTTACTTAAGATACGAGGCTCAGGCTAGAGGTATGACTAATTTTATGCTTTCTATAGGCTATGATACTACTCGTACAAAGACTGTTCAAGAAAATATGCTCCAGGTATCTAAATGGGAGAGAAGTAAAATAGAAGGGTTTATAGAAAATCCAAACTCTATATTAGAGAATACCTTCTTAGGAGAACTTAAAGAGCAGAAGGAAGATATATTTAATATGTTTAGAAACTTCTTTATTGCTTTAAGCCCTGATTTACAAGAGGTTTTTGCACCGTTATACCGTAAGATTGATGATCCTGACGTGTTCCTTACTAAAGAAGATGGTATTAATCTTGTTAACAGGTACCAAAACCATGTACTTAATTACATACTACATACCACTAAAACAAAGTCTTCTGAAGGTACTGATACCGCTCTAAATGATATGTATCAGTCTATGTTTTTTGGAGAGGAGTCATTGGCTGCTAAGCTATATGATTATAAGACATCTCCTGATCCAGAGATTTCAGAAAACCTTATCATCAAAGAGCTTTTACCAATGATGAGTGACAACACTAAAGATACTAACAACATTAAGCTTTTAAGACAAAGATTGGATACATTTGAAATTAACTCAGTGATAGAAGCTTTGAATGATCTTAGAAGTTATGCTCAGCAAACTGGGGATGTTGTTTTAGATAATTTTGTTTTAAATTTGGCTAAGTTTAGCATTCTTCAATCAGGTCTTAACAGCAGCTACATAGACTATAAAAAAGTTCTAAGTACTGAAGTTTACTCTGATCTACTAAAAAATGTATTCCAAACGTTTATAAACAGTGGAAGTGAAATAGATGTAGATCAGGTATGGAAAACTTTTCACCAGAATAACTGGTATAACAAAGGTATAGTTCCAAAAGCTCCTTCTTGGATTAAAATGAAAGACGGTGTTCTTGAAATCAGTCCGCTCAGTTCTGCTTCTAAACAAGACTTCTACATTAAGAATATGCTTAATCCTAATCTGACAAGAGATGAGATCAAAAAATTAAAGAAAGAAGGAAGAGGCTACGAGGCATATGTTTCTATACTGTTTCAAAGAACAGATCAAATGGGAGGAAAGTATGGAGACAAGATACTTTACTTACCTATTAATAAGTTAGGTTCTGGAAATCGCATGGTTGAGATTTATACTGACCCTGAACAAGATAGTGTTATTGAGTCTAATGTTGTCAAGCTAATTCTTGAAGCTAAACCTAAAAAGACAGGTGGCTGGACTAAAGCATCAGACTTGTTTCCTGAGTTGTCTAAAGCTGAAGAAAATGAAAACTTGGAAGAAAATCAGACTGAAGAAAAAGATAAGGATGTTAAGAAAAAAGAAGTATTTAAAGAAGATAAGCCTTTAAGCTCTATCAGAAAGCTAATTAAAGAGTCTAATGAGACTGGTGAAGACATTCGTAAAGTTCTTGATCGTAAAAAAGAAGAGTCTAAAAAGTGTAATAAGAAATAATATCCTATGACAATCTGTAGTATTATACGTGATTCTAAAACTAAAGAGATAACTAAAGTACTTGCACTTAATGGTGAAGAGTCAATTTTATTTAACTCTATATTAGACTCTTTTGAAGAGAAAGATAAAGAAGAGTCTCTTAAGGCATGGGCATTTGCATATACAGATACTTTCAAAAGTATATTCGGAGACTGGGAAGCAAATGATGAAAAAACTATTGGAAAGCTTGATAGCAATGGAGAGCCCCTGTTTGAAGATTACTCCAATGTTGTTGATAAATTTGTTTCAGAAACTCCTGTCAAGGACACTGAAGCATACTTTGATGAGTTGTTTAATGATAGAGAGACATTTGGTGAAACTATTGAGGTTGAGCCGGCTGAAATAAGACCTGCTGCTCCTGTCATGGCATCAGAATCTATCATGCTGCAGACTGAACAAACAGCAGCTGCTGAACCAAGTAATGAGGAGCTTAATAAGCGTGTAACTAATTTCCTGGAAAAGATCGGTGTGTCTATACAGAGTGTGGATGTCATTCGTGATGCGGCCGGTAAACAACTGTCTGCTACAGCAAAGGCTGATATGCTTAACCGTATCATTGAGGTGGTTGACGGCAAAGAACAGATAGATACCTTACCGGAAGAAGCAGCTCACTTCTTTGTAGAGATGTTAGGTCCAGGGCATCCTCTTTATAAAGAGATGTTTAGAAAGATAACAGAGTATAAAATCTATTCATCTGTAGTTGATAAGTATAAAAATCTTAAGTCCTATAGGAACATGGATGGAACTATCAACTTTGATAAGTTAAAGAAGGAAGCTATAGGAAAGCTTATTGCTGAACACATTATAAAGCTCAATCATGGAGATGAGACAAATGCACGTGTTGCTGAAGCGTTGACTTGGTGGCAAAAGCTTTGGAAGTTTATCACAGATGTGTTTAATAAATCTGAGGTAAATCCATTTGAACAGTCTGCTCAAAAGATTCTTGATATAGATATAGAAGGTCTTGAGCTGAATCCTAGTGAGGAAGAATACTATCAGTATGAAGACCCCATGAGTTCCTTGCGACAAGATCAAAATAGGATTACTCTTGATAATAGTATAGATTCACGCACTGGACAGAAAAGACATATTTATTATTATGATGGTATTCAGGGAAAAGGATCTGTTACTAGTGTCTATGTTGATAAGTGGTTAAAGAGTATATTTAGATCTGATGAACGTTCTGAGACTCAAAAGTTAATAGACTTAGCTAAAGCGGACTACGGGGATATTATTCATGAACAGATGCAGGATATTATCAAAAGCTGGACTAACCCAGATGGAACTAAAAAAGCTACACAGACACCTATCAAACCAAAGATTAATCCTAGTCTATACAATCTACTGAACCGTCATGTAGAATCACTTATGAATCAGTACGAAAGAAATACTGTGTTTCTTTCCGAGGTTAAGATATTTGATCAAAAGACTAAAATAGCGGGCAGCATTGACTTGTTAGTAATACAGCCAGATGGTGTTGTTGATATATATGATTGGAAAAGTCAGGAAATATATAGAGGGCAAGATGATCTCAAGCCTTATAAAGAGGACATGTATCGGATACAACTTGAGAACTATAGAAAAATACTACAGCTGCAATATGGATTTAAAAATTTTGGAAAGGTTCGTGCAGTACCTATTAAAACACAGTTTATATACAAGAATAACTCTATATATGGACTTAAGACTTTAGAGATAGGTGATATTGATCCCAACCTCATCCCAGAAGATAAGAATTATTTGTTACCTGTTACTTTAAAAAATGAGAGTACAGGTAACGAGCAGCTTGATGAGCTTATTAAAAAGTTAAATGGTATCTATGATAAGATTAAAAATACCAAGTATAGCAAAGAAGAAGTATATAAGAAAAGAGAAGAACTTAGTAAACTCCGACTAGTCTTAAGAGATCTTCAATTACGTAATAGAATTGATAGACTTGTAGATCTAGGACTTTTAGAGTATAAAAAGTATAGTGATCTTTTAGAAAATAAGACACTTACCGGTAGAGATTTAATGGAGGGTATTAAGATACTGGATGTATTTGGAGAGAGTGGTATTATGCTCTATGAACTCCGTGAAGAATACTATGAAACAATAAAAGAGAAAGGTGACAAGAAAGCAATTGCTGCTTATGAAGAGATGAACAAGAAGTTTTTGATGATGACTTCAAAGGTATCTAAGTTGATTCAGGATATGAAAAAATACCGAGATCAGCAAGCTAAAGAGCTTGGTGAAAAGAGAGGTATAATGAACTTATTAGATCCTGAAGAACCCGTTGGTTTTTTTGCAGGTACTTTTCAAGCACTTAGTAATATTAAGCAGAAAGCTTTTAGAGTTTTTAGTAGCATTCTTAGAAAGGCACAAAATGATCGTGATGTTAGATTTCAGGATTCTGTAGATAAGCTAACATCTCTTAAACAGAACTTTGCAAAATGGGCTAGTTCAAAAGGTCTTAGTACTACAGCCGCTATGGAAATGATGCTGGAAGTAGACGATAAAGGAAACTGGAATGGTAACTTTTTAGACAAGTACAATCCTGAATTTTATCAACTACGAAAGAAAGCTATAGCATCTGGAGATGCTTTGTGGGTAAGTAAAAATATGGAGTACGATGAAAAAGCATACAAGGAAGCTGAGAAAAAACAAATAGAATTCTTTAAGTCTGTTTTGTATTCATATGATAAAAAAGAGAATGATGAGACTATAGGTAAAAAAATTGCAGAATGGAAAACTAGACATCAGGTTATTGATGCTAATGGTGAAGTGAATATGGATGCAATTTTAAACTCAAAGAACAGGTTTTTGCGTCCTAACGATGAGTGGCTTAGTGACAAGTGGAATAAGTTAATAGATCCATCTAACAAACCACTTAAAGATGTATATGATTACTTTCAAAGTACACTAAGATATGCTGAAAATTTAGGAATGCTAGATGGCTATTCACCTAAGTTTATACCTTCTATGTATGCTACTAAGATTGAAAGCCTTTCGTTTGGTGATGTCAAAGGTTTTTCAAATCCTATGAGACTATTTGATGATCTACAGGTAGACGCAGGTAACCAATATAGCCCTCAGATTGACCCTACAGATGGAACAATTATTAATAGAGTGCCAGTTTACTTTACAAACGATATTGGAGTAAAGAAGGAAGATGGGACTATGGACTACTCCAAAAAATCTAGAGATCTATTTAAAGTATTTGCTGTATGGTCTAAACATATGTATAACTACGAGGCTATGCAAAGCATAGAAGATGCTTCTATTATGCTTGTAGAAGCAGAGAAAAGTAAAAAGTCTGTTGTCGTAGACTTTATTTTTGGAGATCCAGTAATTGAAAACGGTAGGATTAAAACAACTGATACTAATGACCCTAATGCAAAGCTTCTTTCTGAGTTTGTAAACTTTTACTTATATGATCAGATTGGTGGAAGAACAAAAGATGCCAAGTTTAAAATAAAAGGAAAAGAATACTCAACTCTTAAAAGTATTCAAGCAGCTGTTAGTTACTTCTCTTTAAAAACATTAGGACTTAACCTTATATCAGGTACTGCTCAGTTTGTTGGGGGTACTGGTAATGCCTTATTCCAAGCACAAAAAGGTATTGTGTTTACTAAAAAGACGTGGGGGAGGTCTATGTATCTAACAGCGTCTAGTAAAAAAGCACAGGCAGCTCTAAGGTATCTTAATATACTTCTTGAATCTGCTCCTGATAGATTTGTAGATAATTTAAGCTTACATCTTGGAGATAAAGTACTTAATAAAAACAATGCTTATTTTATTCAAAGACAATCTGACAAAGCAGTTCAGTATCCTATTGCGATTGCTATGATGCTTGAACATATGATTGATAAAAAGACGGGTAGTATTGTAAGTATACAAGACTTTGTAAAGAAAAAGTATAACTACTATACCGACTTTTATAATCTTCCTTCAGATCAGCGTGAGCAGATTAAAGCCAAAATTGAAAAAGAGGTTGGAGAACTTCAAGAAAAAGAAAGCTTGTTATCTGTAGGCGTTCTTGATAAAGATGGAAACTTTAGTATTCCTGGTATAGAAAGAACAGATGAAGCTTACGCTGCTTTTAGGGATAAGATTAAAGGGGTTAATAAAAGAATATTAGGTAACCAGAGCCGGGATGATATTAATAGGATTAGAACTACTTTGTTTGGATCTGCTCTTATGCAGTTTAGAAGCTGGATTCCGGAAATGGTAGAAGAAAGAACTGGTCAACTTAAATGGGATGACGAGTTACAGACTTGGTCTTATGGAAAGTTTAGGGTATTTTTTGGTGATCTTTTTAGCAAAAGAATGCCAAGACTTTTAATGTCAATAATAACAGGATTTGGTAATAATGCTATAGAACTTGCTAAAGAGCGTTATCAAGTTTTACAGAGAGAAGCTTATGAACGTGGAGAGTCTTTTGAAATTTCAGAAGGTGAGTTTATAGATATTTATATAGCTAATCTAAGATCAATGATGTCAGAACTATTAGTTCTTTTAGCTATATCTGGAGCATTGTTCTGGGCACTTAGTGGTGATGATGACGATGATAAAAAAGGAGTTAAGAAATATCTAGCTAGAGCTATAAGAAAATACTATAACGAGTTTATGTTCTACTATAGTCCTATTGAATTTACAAGGTTGTTAAAAAACCCAGTTCCTGCAGTTGGCTTAGCAGAAGACCTTTATAAAATAACAGGACAGGTTATCAAAGAAGGTTATGGTAGGGCAACAGGGGATGAAGAGTTAATTGAGAGTGCAAAACCAATGAAGTATTTACTTAGAATACTTCCTGCTGGAAAAGAGTTTTTACTTACTAGTGCTGCTTTAGACGATGATTTTAGAAAAGAATGGGATATTAGAGTAGATAATGTTTTCTATTAAAAAAGGGGGTTATGCCCCCTTTTTTATAGTCAGCGTAATATTAAGAAAGACAAGTCCTAAGGAGAATGATATATTATTGTGAAGTATCATTCTATCTTGAGGTCCTTCTAAATACTGATAGGTGTGTACTCTAAAACCTGCTAACATTTCTTTTGGACTGAAAAGACTAATTTCTAAATGCATATTTGTTTTTTTTTATTTGTTTACAGTTACTTCAAAGGGATGTTTACTTATATAGCAGTCTTGGTTCTCAATCAGCAGCATCTCTGATTAGTTCTTCACACTTATCTTTCCAGTAATGTGAGGTTACATTAATCATAGGCACATTACAGCCACCATTCTGTCTGGCTTTAAAGTACTCATCCTCATTGTCATCTAGGTGCCAGATAAACTTTGTACCCTTTAAATAGGTGTACTTCCACTCCATACAGGTAAATCTTACCTGATGTCTTGGAATACCAAGTCTGTCTACTACTTCCCATAGATCGTCTAGTGTGGCGTTATTACGGTACTTGTGTTTGTGGTTTTCATCCCACCGGGTAGTTACCACCCATACTTCTATACCTTCTTCTAGAAGTTGCTTAGCATATTCCTGAACTTCTTTTTGTTCCAGGGTTCCGTCAAAGTCAAAACTTACTTTCATTGGCTACTAAATAAAAAGTGAAATGCTGATGCCCAAAACTTAAAAGTTAAGAACAGGATTAAAGACCAGACAAGAATAAATGCCCAGTTAAGCTTACTCAGTTTGAGTATAAAGGAACGTATTGTATTCTTCATATACTTTAGGATATTTGGTTAAAACTTTATCTCTTGCTATTTCATGTCTACTCATTTCTATATGTAGTATAAAGTTTTCATCATGTAGACTATCCTTTATATACATAACTGACTTTAATTCTTTTTGTAACTTAGGTATTTGTTTGACCTGCTCTTTTAGGTCAAATAGCGTGTAGAAAAGCATACCTATAGTGGAAATGCTTAAGATAGGTCCGATGTACTTTTTCATAAGAATTTGGATTTAGATGCTTCTATCAGAGCTTTGTCTTCTTCTTTTCTGCCGGATAATCTGCAGGCTACTTCTTTACCATATAGAGGTGAGAATACTCTAGTTTTTCTTGTACATCTCTGCTGTACAACTGATGAAGATATTCCTAGTCTATTGGCAGCTTTGAGGTAGTTTGGAAAGATAGCAATAAGTTTCTTAAGCTCTGGGTCATATACTTTTACACAGGTTTTGTCATGTAGCGTATTGATAGTTCCTTGGAGGTGAATCATTTATAGATCTTTGTACAAAAATAGAGAACTTATTTGACATCTACAATATCTTAATCAAAAAGTAGACCACTTTCATTCATGAGCTCTATAAGTTTTTCTCTAGCAGCTTCTACTGCTTTGTACTCATCATTAGAAATGTTTTCTTCATACTTCATCCTATTACGTAAATACTGGTCAATTTCCCAAGCTAGGACATACCATTTTGGGGCATCAATAGCAAGTTGAAAATCATGTTTGTCATCTTCCATGTTAAACTCAAGGATTGCTTTCATTGGGGGTATTAATATTATTCTGTTTCTTCTGATATAATAGAGGCATAAATATCTGCATACACAGGATATCTCCTAGCAAATATAGTAAAGGCTGTCTCATACAATGTGATTTAATTAATAACATGTCATAAATGGCACTTTAATTCGGATTTTGTTCGTTTTAAGGAACATTATTTGACAAAAATGGCAGTTATTAGAATATATACCGTATATCCGCTGGGTTAAAGTAATCAGCATAGAGATGAGTAAAATCCTGTATCATCTTTCTCTTAAGATCAAACTTGTATCTGATGTTATCCGGTGCATATTGGGAGTCTTTTTTCTCCTGAATGTCTGGACGCC
>Ga0194115_10001068_pt1 | contig 36789 bp, 36 predicted proteins | sample TA2MahsurfametaG_3_FD_148656 | JGI IMG/M metagenome (GOLD analysis project Ga0194115, IMG submission 148656) | Freshwater microbial communities from Lake Tanganyika, Tanzania - TA2015002 Mahale S4 surface | ecosystem: Environmental > Aquatic > Freshwater > Lake | place: Tanzania: Lake... | reverse complement strand
AGGGTCGGAGGCGGGGTGGACGTTACAAGGGTCGGAGGCGGGGTGGACGTTACAAGGGTCGGAGGCGGGGTGGACGTTACAAGGGTCGGAGGCGGGGTGGACGTTACAAGGGTCGGAGGCGGCGTCGACGGAGGGAGCGAGGACGGAGCCGGGGTCGATGGAGCAGGGGTGGTTGCGGTTGGAGCGGGAGACGTCGCACTGGGCGTTGGTTCCAGAGTCTCCCCTTCAACAGGGCAAAATTCGGGCACTGGGGGTTGAAGGTCACTCTGAAAAACGAAAAGAGAATGAGAAAGGAACGCTATGGAAAGATGTCTGCACTCGAACGATCACGACTTACAAATCTAACCCAGCCAGCGGATTGTCCTTCGAAGAAAACGGGGTATCGACCACAATTGTTCGTGAAGGTAATCACGACAATGTTAATGATCGCCTGGTCAAATTGATTGACACCTTCGATCCCAAGCTGGATAGCTCGCGGAAGATTCTCGGGGTCAACAATTTCACCTGGCAATGCCGCGAGGGATGTGTATTGAAAGGTGTCACCGTCCCCGTACGAAGATTCTAGCTCTTCCCGTACAACAATACTCAGCTCTTGGTTTAGCTCATAGACGCTGATCTTTGAAACAGCAACCGGAACGAGATCGGACACGTCTTCGTTGAACTTGGGTTGTACATAGCAAACTGTACTTGCTACTGCATCACCTTGAGTAATGTTCACAGGTGGACAAAACAAGCTGAAGTCAAGGGTGAACTCGTAGCTTGCGGGCGCACAAAAGCAAATGTCAACGCCAATCTGAGGTTCATCTTGAGCTTGAGATTTTACCAAAGCCAGGAAGCCGAGTATGAGTTTACATGCCTGCCAAAGTGACATTGTAAAGTGATAGTGTCCGGAGGATTCTCGGCGTCGCATTCCGTGGTTGGAGAAGGATGTACCCGCGGTAGGCATCTTTGTTTGTTGTTTGTGAAGTGAAATTGTGTTGTCGGTGAAGAATGAGCACAATGTGATCATGGATTGATTTTTGGAAGGAGGAGACGATTTTGGTTGGTCCCAACGAATTTGTGAGGTGTGTGGCGCCAAAAATCGGTCGGACAAACATACGTAGTGAATAGAACCCATGGTAACGGAAGGTTTCCTGCCCCGAAATCCGTCGAGGCTTATGTCGAGATGCGCTTGCGCGCAGGTATCGAATCGTAGGCGTTACGGTACCGTAGTTCACCGAATATTTGTTTCGACAAGGAGGGAATGTGCCTAATAATGGATTTTAGTTTCGGAATATCATACATAGGGATTTTTTCTCTTCAAATCGTCCACTTAACACTGAATTTGTCGAGAAAACAGTTCCCCGACTGCACAAAAAACCTAGGGATCCCACCACCCTCTGCCGAACTTTCCTCCAAGGGAAGTATCGTAACACGGAGAGGAAGAAGGATGACGAACGAATTGTTCACGGTTGAAGCGAACCTAACGTCGGTATGACTCGACCATCGCTTGACGATTCGTTTCCTGGACAAGCGGCAGGGACGATAGAAGAAACAACGACGGTGGAGCAACGTTCCGTCAAAAGCAATGAAAACTACAGAACAGCTGGTACGCCGGAAACTTGACGGGCTTGCCATCCCTAAAACGCAAACCAAAGTGTGACTACTGGGAAATCTTTCAAGATGCACTGACACTGAATGCAAACAAGGATGCTGTGTACTCCTGGAGGCTAGCAATCTGATCTTCGATGTTTCGCCACGCTGTTGTTACTCTGGGCTCATTCCATTGATACAACAGGCTTTCTGGCCATCGACATCAATGTGGCGGCGAAGCTCTAGAGTCCCGCCAATAGTTTGGTATTACTCCGAACCCAACATTCGAATCTTGAGGCTGCGACGACTACGTTGGGACGACGACTACGTTGGGAGGGTAAAGAGTCTAATTCACAGTCACTACCGTTGGAGAACTCCTACTTGTTTCGACGATGGGAGAAACATAGGTACGAGGACGTTCAAGATGTGCTGGAAACTAGGAATCACGATGATTCCATTCCCAATCCAAAAGGAGTCACCCAACAGTGATTTTTTCGGTTCGAGTCTTCAACACATCGCACATCCGGAGTCTATGTCATTTTCGCCATGTAGGTTCCTGGAATTCTCAAGAAGTCCCCAATCACCTTCAATTGAGATATCGACGAGAAGAAGTGATATCGGTGGCGATCATCATGGATCATCATCATCGTCAACGATGCCAATCACCGTTGTCCTCTTCCAACCAACATGGTCACCTAGATGCGTCGATCCCATGCAAGCGAATCTGTGAACGTCCACAGCATCAATGAACTCCAACCCTAAACAACGAAAAACACCCAGCTAAGACCAGTGATCTATTGGTCACATCAGATTAGGTCTGCCTGACGCAAGACTCATAGCGTAGGTGAAACTAAGATATCCTTGTGAACTACGTCGTAGTTTTAGCGCATGAAATCTTGCATTCTACCGTTGACGTATCCTGTCAAGATGTATGTATCATAGCCGGCTGGAGGGGTTGACGTCACCTCGCTTTCGCTAATTGCACTTCCATAAGTAAGCGTATTCTCATGATGAGGTACAGTCCGGTGTCCGGCGGTTCTGAGACCGCCAATGGGAAAGAGACCTTTTCGACTCCGTCCCGAAATGACCCAATCTGTGGTAGATTTAGTCCGAGTGGTCGTCTTCTGGACGCGTTGGGTCATATCATACCTCAATTTCATCGTGTCACAGTCACTGGTACTATTTGCTGGTTGTCAAAAGCGACGAAAGACCGCCTGTTGGCGGGAGAAGACTCGCAACCAGCTACTTTATGCGGAGTTGCCCTCCTTATCGACACGGTATTTTCCTTGAATCACTCCCATCAAGTTACTCTTGGCTTTCTATCCTGTAGGACCATGAGCGAAGAGCAGCGTTCAGAACCGGTGGAGGAGCCTGTAAAGGGAGAGGAAACCACCTCAGCAGAGGGTGGTATAGCAACGATGGAACGAGAACTCGAGGACATTATGGAGAATGAAGCGTATGATTCGGACGATGTAGCCCGGGGGCGTTCACCAGGACGTCCTCCCTCCAGGGCTGGCTCTGTGAGTTCCTCTGGAAGTGGTTCGAAGGGGAAACGACGGACATGGAAAAAGCCGAAAGATAAGCCCAAGAGGCCGTTGAGCGCCTATAATATTTTCTTTAAACATGAGCGACAGCGCATCGTCGAAGGTCGGCCGGAAGAATGTTCCGCACAGGAGACCCTTCGAGCGATTGAGGCGATTCTCAGTACCTCAAGGGATACGAGACGTCACCGGAAGACCCATGGTCGAATCAGTTTTGGGGATCTAGCAAGGAAAATTGCAGAGAAATGGAAGTCGATCAATCCAGATCAGAAGGCTGTTTTTGAACACTACGCTGAATTGGATATGAGACGATATCGGAAGGAGGTAAAACTCTGGACGGACCGGAAGGAATCTGAGGCCTATGCGAAGCAGTCGGGGATGGATGGTTCTGCGAATGCATCGTTTTCAAGTACCGATACTGACGCGGACTTTATGTTTGATCATCTGGGGGGATTGAGCAATCATTCGGACGATGCACAGTGGACGTCACCGAGAAACTTCTATGTTTCCATGAATTCTTCGTTCTCCAGTGCTGCTTCAGCCTCTGAATCCCAGTATGGCTTGGAACCGATCCCCATCGGTGATATGTTGAGGAATGCCAGACCCAATATGCACAGTTCGATGCCTAACCTAAATTATGACGCTCGAATTCCGGAAGGGCCTGGCAGTATGATGTTTAATCCCATGAATGGCATGAACTTTGGACATGCTTCGACAAACTTTGGGCAAGGTACGACGGACTTTGGGAACTCGTCGATGGCCATGCTTGGCTATGAAATGGACGATCGAAGTCCTCCGATGGTAATCTCGTCTGGGAATCCGGGTGCTTGTCAGCTCGAACAGCTTCGACAGCAGAACGAATTCCAACAACAAGAATTACAAAGACAACAGGAACTACTAATCCGACAGCAAGAACTTCTTCAGCAGCAACTCCGACAAGCCAACATGATGAATATGAATATGTCAAACTCTGCGGGGAACCTGAATTTATCACAGGGTGGTGTTAGCGGTATGTCAATACCATCCCTCGTGGGGAACAATACTGTCTTCTCTATGAGCCACAACCATGATACGTTTGCTAATGATGGTGAGGGGGGCAACCTAGAAAATTACTTGTGTAATCTTGACTTGTCACACGTTCGACAAGGATGAACAAATGCCTTCACTACCGTCGGACGGCGATGGCATATAAATGCAGCACGACAAGGGGATTTATGATTATTTTCGTCTCAGCAAACCTAAGCCGGAAAACGATTGACGTAGTAAAGATTTGATGTTCGCTGGAAGGAGTTGCGTCCTTTGCATAGCCTTGTTTGGGGGGGGGGAGGGAGCCGATGTGGCGTTCTTCTTTCTCTTGATCAGTTTCCTAACGTCTTCGGGGACCGTGAGGATTCGGTCGTTCGACAATGCAGTCTTCAAGTCGCTTACCCAGAAATCTAGACCTTATTTATATTTAAATACTTTCTTGTTTTGCAAGGTAAGACTCCAATTGGCCAACGGCGGCTAGAACAAGTCCATGGAATGGTGGACTGGGCGCCAATGGACGACTCTTGAACTCAGGATGATATTGGACGCCGACATAGTAGGGGTGGGAGGGAAGTTCAGCGACTTCCATTCGTTCACCAGTTTCGTCACGACCAACCAATTTCAGTCCTCCGTCGTGGACTCGATCGACGTAGTCTGGGTTTACCTCATATCGATGACGATGTCTCTCAGAAATCGAATCAGCATTCTTGTACATCCGCTTCAATATACTAGTACTGCCGTTGTCGAACGTAGGATGAGTAAATTTAGTGATGCGTGATCCAAGGCGCATAGTCCCTCCCATAGTAGTCTTATCGATTTCGGGCATGAAAAAGACGACTGGATGGGCAGCTTCTTCATTGAATTCGGTCGAATCTGCGCCTTCCAATCCAAGCACGTTGCGACAGTATTCTACTACAACAGCTTGGAATCCAAGGCAAACACCGAGGTAGGGCTTATTGTTCTCTCGACAATACTGCGCAGCCATTACCTTCCCATTAAATCCTCGAACTCCAAAGCCCCCCGGGACAACAACCCCCTTTGCCTGTCTCACCTTTTCCCATGCTTCTTCGTTTTGTTCTTCAAGTTCGGTTGCCTCAACCCACAAAAGGTCCAGCTTGTGGTGACAAGCAATAGCGGCATGTCGGAGAGCCTTAATAATCGATAGATAGGCATCTTGAAGACCAGTGTACTTTCCGATGAGACAAATCTGGACGACATCGTTCCAGTCGGCCATTTGATTCGCCATATCCGCCCAAGCGCCGAGGTCGGGGGCTTCCATGGGTAGATTTAGTTGAGCGTTCAAAAGTTGGTGGAGACCCTGTGTCTGCAACAAGATCGGTACTTGGTACACGTTTTTGACATCATGAACACTCAAGACGTTGCTGGGTGGTACATGGCAGAAGTCAGAAATCTTTTGTCGTGTAGGTTCCAACATTTCTTCTGTCGACCGGCAAAAGATGATGCTTGGCGACAAACCAAGACTTCGCAAGTCCTTGACACCATGCTGAGTTGGCTTAGTCTTTTGTTCATCTGAAATAATTGGGACCAAACTAACGAAGCACAAAACAAAGTTCTCCACTCCGACCCTAAATTGAAACTGACGTAAGGCTTCCAGAAAAACGGACGATTCGATGTCACCCACAGTTCCTCCTACTTCAATAAGGCAGACGTCCGCCTCCTCTCCACTTTCTGAAGTTGGTACCTTCGCGACACGTTCGATCCAATCCTGAATTTCATTCGTAATATGAGGAACGACTTGAACCGTCTTGCCAAGGTAGTCGCCCCGCCTTTCTTTCAGAATGACATGACGATAAATTTTACCCGTAGTAATGTTGTGATCTTCTGTGAGATTAATGTTGAGAAAACGTTCATAGTTGCCAAGATCAAGGTCCGTCTCGCCACCATCATCTAGAACAAAGACTTCTCCATGCTCAAACGGACTCATGGTCCCCGCATCCACATTCAAATACGGATCAATCTTGATAGAGGTAACCTTCAGACCACAAGCCTGCAAAAGGCGGCCCATGGAACTAATAGTCACCCCTTTTCCGAGCCCACTAACCACTCCTCCTGTGACGACAATGTATTTCATATTTCGGAAGTTATTTCAAAGATGGATGGTGGTGTGGGGTCTTGGGTCTTGAGTTGTTTGTCAACTTACGAAAATTGCTTCCAATGCCTCCCATCACGTATATCGAACCACAAATCAAGATACCGTCGTATCAATCCTATTTCTGATAGTTGAATGGAGGAAGAAATCGACGTCTGTCCTCCTGATGCTCACCAGAACCCTCGACAGAATCGGAATACACCAAAGCAGCTGACTGGCGGAAAGCCTTTGCATTGTTATGACGCGTGGCTAAGGGGGTTACCGTCTTAGCATTCTACGACGTCACCCACCCGTTTCAGCCCAATCGGGCGTAATGACCAATGACATCAACTTCGACTAAGACGATCGGTCCAGTACCTCCAAGTTCGAGTTTGAGCTAGAGGGAATACTATACACTTCTAATTCCCTAATCTCTCTATAAGCCTCCTTTCTTATGTCATCTTTAGGCTTCGAATCCCCAACCTATCATTCCTTTGTATATCCATGTCCTCAAGGTCGTGTTGCCGATATCTGCTCCCCGGTGCCCTAGACATTCTCGTTGAGACCATGCGGTAGACCAAAGTCTCCACCTCCACCAGAACCACCACCGGCACCTAGACCAATCTGAAGATGGGTCAGACCTTGATTCCCGAAGTTATTACCACGCTGGGGCATATAACCAGGAAGGCTTTGGGGATGATGTCGGTCTACTATCGACGAACCACCCATCATAGGGGGGTAACCGTTCATAAGGGAGGACGAGTTCATCCCAGAGATGGAATTCGAGATGAATCCATTAGAACTCGAGGAATCGAAGACGCTAGTGCCATATAGATTCATGCCTTGATCCATCGACGGTAGGTAGGCAAATGAAGCACCCTGTTGGTTCGGAAATCGATGCTGGTGCTGTTGGGAAACCAAACCTGTGTTTCCCATTTGTTCAAACAACGATGCTTGGCCTAGACTCATCATGTTTCTATTCTCCGTATTCCCCGAGCCGTGAAGCTCAAGCTGTTGTTGAATCTTGAGCTGTTGAATCTGAAGCTCTCGCATCCTATTGATCTGAAAGGCCTGTTGGAGCCTCAGCTGCTGCAATATCTGATCCTTTTCCGTATCCATCTCTGCAGCTTCGAAGCTAGTAGAAGACGGATCGGAAAGAGACGTTTGAAACAGATGCGAGTTGGGCATGTTGGCCTGGACGCTTTCCTGAGTTGCGTTTACTGAGGATGAGATCCCCCCATACGATTGAGAAGGGCGGACTGTGTCTTTCACGCTACTGGCATCACTTGAAACGCCTTCCCCATCTTCGTCCTCAAGACTGAACTGGTCCGTCGACCCAGAGGAACTAAACGAAGTCGTTAGCTGATTGGAAAAACTTTTATATTTTTCCATCGATGCCGCCTCTGTCTCTCGTTCTTGCTTGTCTTTCCAGACCTTCAACTCTCGCCGATATCGCACCATCTCAATCTCGGCATAATGATCAAAGATCGATTTCAGTTTGGGATTGATAGATCTCCATTGATCTGCAATAGTTCTGGCCAAATCGCCGAAACTAATCTTTCCATGAGACTTTCTATGACGTCTTTTGGGCTGTGACTTTGAGAGAATGCGTATGACTTCTTCAGGTGCCTCGTCATGGTTTATCCCCTCCACGACTCTGGCACGTGCGTGTTCTATCAAAACAAGTCCAAGAACCCAAGTGAGCATCGAACCTAAGTGAAATGAAACGAATAACCAACATGGAGATACTTACGGAAGAAGATGTTATAGGCGCTCAAGGGGCGTTTCGGTTTATCCTTAGGCTTTTTCCAAGTGCGTTTCTTGGGCGTTGATCGCTCCTCCATCTCATTGTCACCGCGTTGTCCTTGCTGGGGTACGAACATCTCCTCTCGTTCAACCTCCATTTGGGTCACCAAAACCGGTGTTGTCTCATTATTTGAACAGTTCATAGATACAAGGTCGCCACCAGTAGGAACTTTCATAGTCGAGTCAACGATTCGGTGAGAGTACAAGTCACGAAGTGTTGCATTCACTGTCAATCGCATAGCGGAAGGAGTTGCGGTAGACCGATTTAATGGTCGTCGATGTCATTGCGGGGTGACTTTGACATACATTAATGACTTTGTTATATGCCCTTTCCTGCCGTTGTTTATCCAATGACTTTCCGGAACATAATAGATTTATCGGAATTTTTCTTCGGAACACTAAGGAAAACTTTGACTTCTTGAAGGGAACATCCGGTACGTCAAAAGCACTTCAATGCAAGATGGGCGATCATGTTCTCTGCCCTCTATGGAGAAAAGAAACCGGCTTCGAGTCGCATTTGTCGTAGCCGACAAAACTATGACTTTATGATGACCTAAACAAATGTATAAAGGGGACTCGATACAGAGCATTTCCCTTGCAACGAGAACAAGCTGTTACGCAGCGTTCTAGCACTGTCTGTGAAGCAGCGCCACCAAACAAGCACCAGACAGTACAACGTATCGCCGTTTATCGATAGGTGTAGTCGAAGCCACTGATTTACAAGGATCATCCTTGAAGGTTTTTTTGCGGAGTTTTCATTGATTACGATGGACTCTCCGAGTCGACATGGGTTTTTTGTCGGGGAAGATGAGTCAAACGCTTTGTCGAGAATTGATTTTGATCGCGAGGCTCTTGGGAACATTATTGAAAGTGCTGACTTTGATCAGATGATCAATCAAGAGGAGGTCTTCGACCTAGACGATTCTGATATTGATAAGTTGATTAACCCAGAAAACGCCAGCTTGGGGTCCAACAATTCACTTGACCAGTTGGTGAAGATGCCAATTGTAGAGTTCAACGATGACGCTGTCGATGACCTTCTTCAAACCATCGCAAGGGAAGAAAATATCCCCATTCCTCTTAATCCCGCCAGTCCACGTACAATGACATCACGCGATGAATATATTGTTCAAGATGAGTATCAAGATCCACTTCTTGGAACCCTCTCCAAGCGTCTAGTTGCCTCAGGAGGTGGAGATGCGACGTGGACGGCACCCGGTAGTTTTCCCCGAAAGGATTCTTTCCACATGAGAAATATATCACAAGAAGTAGATGCCCTCGACCGGATGGTTAGCCGCGCTGTTTCGTCTAGGGAAGATCAGGTGCACCGCGAGCAGCCCCAAAGTCACGATCGTCATCTCGACTTGGAGCGTGAGAAGCTCAAGCTTTTGACACAGTTGAATGAAATTAATCAGCGGCAGCACTCATTGAGTATGCCAAGTAATACTGCATCTGGTACCCAATATGTAGCTTCAAGGGTCCCCGGAGCAGACTATCTGCACCCAAATGTTCCCACGTCCCAGTATGTACCGTCACAGGTCGCAAGTGTTGGTGGGATGAGCGGGATAAGTGATATGCTGCGACTACAGCAACTACAGCAGCCAGTTAGCTCGGCTGTTGGTGGGGGACCAGCCGAGACTCCATTGACGTCGTTTCTTCGGAAGAACCAAAAGGCTCCACCTCCAGTTGCGAGCGCTGCAGCTAGCATGTTGTCAAGAAATGTACCTGGGGCTCCTCAAGCTGCGAGCGTTTTTTCTGAAACGAACTGGATGAACCAAAATCCGTATCTTGAAGATGGTGGTGCTCCAAATCAGCATTTACTCGGTGCGATGGATAGGACATCAGTCAGCCAAAATATGGTCCGCAAAATGTCAGCACGTACCCTTTTGGCTCGTGCAGACTCTGGATCGCACATGCGCAGTGGGGTTATGCAACGAGTTAGTGGAACGGGGAATGCGACATGGGGGAATGCACCATCTATTTCCACTTCCTTTCAGTCTTCTAGTATTCTGCCAAAACATATGTCAGAGAATAACTTGGCAAAGAGCGGGGTTAGGAGTGGACTTATGAAGACTCCAAGCAAGAATTCTCTAAGTAGAGAAAATCTCCGGGGCTTCATGAGAGCTCATTCCAGGCCCTCTGAGGACTCGATAGGAGGTGTCAACATAGTCCCCATCAAGCGCTGCCCAAGCGCGAGCACCAAGTATAAGGTTGGAAATTCTCGCTCCGTTCCTCATCTGCTAATGCAGGAGTCCGGAAGTCGAGGAGATTTCAGTCAGCATATGCTTCCTCAAGATTATCAAACGCCTCAACAGAATGCGGCATGGTAGGACTCCGATACATCGCTGTGGCGATTTTGGTCCGACACGATGTATGGGTTCTTCTAGACGTAAGGGTTAGTTTACATTATGTATAATCGACATTTCCGTCAAGGTTCCGTAGCTGCGAAAAATGGGACCACGGGAAGATGAAGGTGAGCGACTTTCTCCGACAACATGAAGATGAGCGACTTTCTCCGACAAGTCTATTGCATGACCCGGTCACATATGTTATTGTCTCCACATGTCCATTCGCTACCCGCAACGGAGGGTGTGAATCTCGAACGTGCTTTCGTAAAACACTACTTCAGAGTCCTGCCTGTCCGTTGCAGACTAATAGGGACAATTGACCTTCCTCGTTATTAGAATGTCTTACAACTACCAGAAGCTCCAGAGCAAAGAGGACTTTTCCTCAATCACTGTATATATGTCGTCCCGTCGGTCTCACTTTAGATCGAGATCTCACAATACCGATCAAGACCATCGGTTCGCCTTCTTCAAGGAGGAAGAAGACACTGCGTTGCAAAAATACCCGCTTGGAGAATCCTAATCTCCCGTCTCACTGCATGATACGTTGATATCGGAGAGAGAGAGAGGGAGAGAGATCAAGCTTTTGGATGGTAGGATGACATAACGTTGCGAAACCTTCATTCCTTCTAAACACTCATCGCTTGAGTTAGACCTTCAGTACTAGACTAAAGCCTTCTCTCCATGGTTGACCGATCCATAGGTCTCTCCCAGAACTGCTGTATCACCATCTCTGGAAAGTAAACCCTGAACTTCGCGTTCCATTCCTGGACCACTCACGGACTCAGTGACTAGTGCGTCCATGTCCTCTCGTTGTTGAATCTTCGCCTGTACCTTGTACCAATCTGATCGTACGAAGAGGAGAATCAAACATGTGTTCATGCACACGTATGGGACATTAATCAACGTCCAGACCATGGCGAGTCCACCGTTTCGGACCAAGGCAAGGTAATATGTAATGGGAATTCCAAAGACCCATAGGAAGAGTAAATTAATTGCCGCCTGTGACCATTGCATCCTTAATCCAGTAGCGACACCACTCAGAAGTGCAAAAATTGCGACGTTAGTGTTGAAGAGGACGACCTGCGTAAAAACCATGGGAGAGAAAAACGCACACCAGATAGAAAATGTGTTAGGGTGGAAAGAAGCGCGTCCGTCCCGAGGACCATGAGAGGACATTTCGATTTTCCCCTGCTTTATGCAACGTATGCCTCCTTACCTTTAACCACACGGACTTGGCCAGAACAATCACTTCTTTATCCGAGGTGAACACTGAACAAAAGATATCCGAGGCAAGGTACACACCAACGGATACAGTTGCAAAGAGGATGACCGATACAGCGATCGTCCCACACACGATTTGTTTCGCATGATCGACACTGTTTGACAACACATGGCCCATCCGAATAGTCAGTGACGTTCCGAAGGCAAAGGGGAACTGACACGTGATCATAGTAACTTGACTCGGAATCGTATGGGCTGCCAATGCCTCCACTCCTATCGTCCCTACCATAAGACCGAGAGCTTCCCAATAAATCCATTCACTTTGGGAAAGCATCCCGCCTACGCCTAAATGGAGGTAATCCATCATCGGTTTCGCCCTGAGAGCCTCTCGCCAGCACGACAGTCCAGGCCATGTCTCCTCCTGATGAGGTCGGAATACCCATAGATACAACAAAAGTAGATTACATTGGGACATCTGAAAGAATACATAGGCCATTGCCGATCCACGGAAGCCATAGTGTTCGGTAAAGAATTCCAACGCCAGCGGCAATATGACCACACAGCAAAAAAGAGACACGTAGATAAGTGGCCTCATGACATTCTGTGATGATAAAAACTTCCAAGTCGCATCGAAGACGATGTAGAAGGGGACCGCCCAGACAAAGATAGAATACCATTGTGCCGCATGATATGCCGCCTCTGCATCTTGACCTGCTGCTACCAACCAATCCTCAAGGTAGACGACGAGAAGGACATTGACAGGTATCAACAGAGATGAAGACGCAAAGACTCCCCGTAATGCAATGAGACCAACTTCTCTATAATCTCCAACTGCGAATGCTTGTGGTGAAAGTGTATCGGATGCACTAAACATCCCCGCCAGGAGACTAAAGGTACATAGATTCCCTGTCAGATTCCCCAACGTGAAGGCAGATAGGAACATAGGTCCGAATTTCGTCCCGACATAACTTGCCGTAAGTAATGGGCTTATTGTAAATCCACATGATAGTAGACAAGTCGGAATAGCAAGTTCTAGGAATAATCGTACTTCGGTCCAAAAGTTCTTGGCATCTATCGGATGACTCTTTTCGATATACCCCACCTCACAGATTACCTCTCCAATCGATGGTCTTCTTGTTGCGCCCATCTTTCCCTTCTTCTTCTTTCCTCTGGTGGAAGTATCGTTCTTTGTACTAGTAGGAGGAGTAACAGTGCAGTAGCAGTAGTAGTAACCGTAGCTGGATGCTTTATCGGCGACGAACAGGTAGATCTTTGGTGTCTAACCTCTTTCTTCGCTTGGCTATTGACGGTCGGTGTGAATGCTTTACTGTTATCGGAAATATATGATCATACCCTATGAGTGATACGTATGCACAATCATAACGGTAAAGTAACGGTAGCTTTGTAAAACATGTTTATACTGTATATTAAGTACGTTTCATACATATGACTGTGATACGCGTTTTTCTATGATAGCGTCTGTTGGCTTCCGAACAGAGCGAAACAGGAAGGGCGAGAATCTCCCAAAACGGGCCTCTAGAGAGAGAAGAGTCTTCGCGGTACGACTAACTGCAAGTTACCTTATATATTTGGACAAGAATCCCAAGGAGAATACGAGACAACACGATCTCTGGGGTGGACGGGACTCTTCTCAAACATCTTCACAGACGAAGGACAAATCACACTCCTTCACCATACGGGAGGAAAGAGTACTGGATTACAAAGCTTGCCTCAGGTTGCTACTACAGAAACCCAACACAACAACAGCAACAGCTACGACAACTTACATCGACGACGACCACCTGGTGTGAGTTGTAATTCTCTCAAGTTTTTCTTGAAGACAAGGAATGACATCCTTCCATGATCTTCCCGATGAGACTGTTAGTACAATTTTTTCCTATTTGAATCCACTCGATTATCAATCAAGTCGATATGTATGTCAGAATTGGAAACGGAAATTGACAGGTTGTGCTAGTTTCTCTTGGGGTGTGACGACAGCGACTGTCTCGAGGAATATGGAATCCCGACTCGTCACAGGAATGGTATTAAAGGGTCATCGGATCATACAAGGTTCGACGAAGAATCATCCTGGTGACGATGATGATGGGATCAACACTACAACTTCAAGTAGATTTAGCACTAGAAGCAGGAGCGCCAGAAGTGATGACGATGATGACACGATGTTAATTTGTATGCCCATCAACAACAACAACAACAACCATAGCAATCGACTTGAACCGAGAGTCTTATCTTCTAGAATGCATCTGGCCAATGAACCTCCCTTCCGTTTCATTTCACAACGAAAGTATGTGGCATTTTCTATGGAACACAGTGACAGTCCATTAGTTTGGGATACCGTCGATTTATCCCTCTCTGCCTGTCGCATGACAAGTATTGTACCCACACGTGGAAAAGAAAGTCTTCCACAAATTCCAGAAGGTGAAGGAGGCGTAGACGAAGGAGCACAACCAGCTGCAGTATCAGCAGCAACAGTGGGGTCACCGACTAATTTTCGAAGAACGAAGGTCTTACTGAAACGATTATTAATGACTATTGATCTCTCGGGGATACAACATTTGAAACGTGTATCATTACGAGGATGTACCCATCTACAGACGGTACAAGTACCTTCCAGTTTAGAGGCACTCGATGTGAGTAGTGGACCAAGTCTTTCGAAATTGATCTTCCCCCCCAAGCAAGATGGACGTTTAGAGGCCTTGAATTTGGGTGGTTGTCGTTCACTCGTCTCTCAAGATAAATCAAGATTATTTGGATCTGCCACTGGTGATATTATGCGATATATTCGAGAATTGGATTTCAGTTCGACGACTCAATTGGATTCACATCTTCTTGCCGATGCTATCAGAATGACATCTCATTTAGAATGTGTCTATCTCCGTCATGTGGCGACGAATCCTGTCATCCGAGCACTTGCCGAATCAGAATCGGCCAAAATAACTCTACGTTTTGTCGATGCATCCTTCAGTGAAGATTTGAACGATGAAGCCTGTAAGGAACTTATTACCTCAGCCATCCATCTAGAAGGTCTGAATGTACGTGCCTGTCACTCGATCTCATCGTCACTTGCGACTGCGATATCGACAAGGTTACAGAATCGACGGAACAAGGAAACACAAGATCAATCTATCGTGCAAAGAATACCCATTGAAACGTCCTCCAATCTGTCCGATATTGGTTCCCGGTCTCAACCCAACGATTTATGACTAGGATGAGCCTCGTTCCTCATCATCAACAACGGGCCATTTGGTCATGATGGGACAAAATCCGTCGTAGAGATTTAAACTAAATCTATTGTTTCTTTCAGTCATCCTCCTAATGTTTTCCCGTTGATAGTGAGTGTAGGATGTACTGAGAAGTCTGCCTGCATCCCAAGTTTTCTGGTGTCGCCCTGGATCGCACTAACTTAGGACCGACTGAAGGCATGGCGCCTGATACAGGCGTCGTCGCCACCACGGAGACAGCCTCCTTGTCCATATTGTCCACCATCCAATATGCGTCCGTTTTGACTTTTAAGGTGCTTTTGCCGTATCATGATTTTACTTGATGGCAGTCCGAAGGGTGAAAATAGGTAAACCAGGGGGACGCCTCTTGTGATTTGTGACAATAAATGGATATTCATACATAAAAATTGGGTTCCATAACCTCGTTGACAGTGACGTCATACCGCCGGGTCCTGCACACCGGTACTCCGGAATCCGGAATGGAGGTCGTGACTCATGTCACAAGTTCTCTCGGGAATCGTTGGTCATTTTGCCATCATTATTTTTGTGGGTCTCACGTCTCATGGGAGAAGCAAAGAGACACCCCAAAAAAGAGATGGGGTTCTCCAGATGCCCCATCTCACAACACAACCAACCAACGGAGAGTGACAATCATCTGCAGCATCATATAGAAACCAACCAGCCAACCACCCACCCAACGATCCTCATCATCATCATCATCATTCAATTAGTATAATGTTCGCACCTAACCCAGCAGATCTCGTCAAGGATATTGCGAAGGATAATGATACATCGGTAGTTCAGCTTGGTACGATTTCATTAGAAGAACTCAACAAGTATCACTGTAACAATGAAGAACGTCGATTGCTCAGTCTATTTGGGATCATCTTCGATGTTACATCCTCAGAAAAGGGATATGGAAAAAATGGGGCATGTAAGTTCTTTTTACTCCTTTTTGATGTGCGCGTGTGGAACTTATCTGACGGTTTCGTTTTTTCGTTTGGGATTGTTTTGTCGTTTTGTACCACCTATCTCACAAGCCACTTTCCTTCCTCATCTGCTGGGAATCTTCTTCCACCCATGGTGACGTCCTACGACTACGAATTCATTTTTTTTTTTACCCCCCTCCCGTAAAAATAAAAGATAAGGAATATGCTGGTCATGACATAACATTGGCCATTGGTCTGATGAAGACGGATGAGACTTGGTTAGATCGATTTGTTAAGATGGAAGATAAGTGGATACAAGATGCGGAAGGTTGGGTAGAATATATGGATGCGAAATATCAACGAGTAGGAAAATTGGATAAGTGGGATGAAGATCGCGAGACATGGCCAGAGTTGACACCTGAAGAGAAGGAGGCAATTGACAAATGCATTATCATGTAGTAGTAGTAGTTCCTAGTTGGGGAAAAAAGATAAACACCCAGTTTTTGGATTCCTTTGTTTTTTGGCGTATAGACCCGAGGTCAGCCTTCGTTTAACAGCTATCACTGTACTGCTATTTGGGGACTTCTTCCAAATGTGTGGAAACAACGATTGACACTTGTTTTCATACATATGATGTTCATTTCGAAGAAATATGTACCTCTCTGATATCATGATTTTGTCGATGGTTGGTTTGGCGTACTATGTACGGTACCTCAACCCAGCGCTAGTGTAAGCGTGTAGAGTGTATTCGACTAGCCGCTGACAGGGACTGTGATACAACATGCAGTACTCGTAGTTAGTATGTCGACATCGTAGCTAAATGTCATACATATGAACAGGTCTCTGACGTATCTGTAAGTTACAGTTAGACCATCTCAAAGTCACAGTCACTTTCGTAGTCAAGAATTCTCCCTTTCCCCCTCTGCACATGTTAATTATTTGTCAATCCCAATGGCCACGGCGGTAAGGGGCGATCGCTCCCTAGGAACGCCCCGTTCGACCCTAACAGTACAGTACAGTACGACGAGCCACCTGGGGGTGTTCTTTTCGGGCATTTTCCTTCTTCCCTCCATCGCTGAAAACGCACGCATCGTGCCAGCGAAAGAAGGATGGAGAAGACTGGTCGTAAAATTTACGGTACACGGAGAAATCCCTCCCCCCGACGACACTTCACACATCCTCCGGACGGGCCTTCTCAAACTTCCATTTCCTCTGTTTTCGGTGAAAAGGTTTCCCCGACACACGAGGTATCACATTAGGCTCTTTTAATATCCAATCACCTTCTTCTTCTTGTTCTTCCGCGGGAGGTGTGGGGGAGAGGGAAAGAAAAAAAAAACATAATGACTGATAGTGAAAAGGATGGTGTCCTCACTGTTCTATGTGCCAGTTGCGATCGTTGTCGATTGCGGAAAACGAAATGCGATGGAAATCGTCCATGTGGCAACTGTGCGATGAGATATATGAAGAAACACAAGTTGGCCAGGTAAGCATTCGAAATTGTGGGCAGAGAACCATCGGAATGTGTGTGTGTGTAGTCGTTTATCCGCTACGTTTGGATCTATGTTATGGTGTGATTCCCTTGTACCCTCTCCTCAAGTAGTGAAGGCGTGACTATTGTGCTCATGTGTTGCCATCTCTCTCGTTTTTTTCTCTCTCAAAACAAATAGTATCGAAGGTGTTGATCCAAATTTGTTTGACTGTGTGTATTCCCCCGCGAAGAGACGTGGTCCGGTACCGGGTCGGTCAGGTACGGCACGGAAGGCATCCGAAGTATTTGGTCGTCCTGTGAGTACTGGGATAGAAAATACGACCGAATGGCAAGGTGGATCGACGAACTCCATGCCTATGGCTAGTGGGATGCAATCCATTGAGGAGATTCAATTACGTCAAATGATCTTACAGAATATGGGTGCCGGTACTGCGGGGATGTCAGGTCTAGGTGGTGTACAGGCAATGGATGCCTCGAATGGGTGTTTCTTAGATCCTCAACAATCTCAACAACTTGCGATCCAACAACAACTGAACTTGATCCAACAACTCCAAGCACAGCAACAACAACAGCAGCAACAGCAGCAGCAACAACAACAGCAGACGATGTCAGAACGGATTTTAGAACGAAGTTTAGGGAATCAACCGAGTGAACCTCCGGCGCAACGGATGAAGTTAGACAAACCTGCGAATACCGATGCGAATGGTGTCCCAAGGACGATTGCCTCACATACACATTTATTAGAATTGAGTGATCCAGATGGGAGTCGTCTTCGTTCCTTTTATCGACTAAGTGTCGATGAACTCTTTGGATTTCCACCGACGCCGACGGATGAGGAATATTGTATGAGACTCAATATTCCTGGTATGACTCCACGGATGATTCCAGGTACACACTTGGCGGCATTGAGTGCAGCACGGTTTGCCGAAGTCTCCCTGGGGGCTATCGTCCATAATGAAGTCGCATTGGGGATGGAATTATGTAATGCTGTCGTCCATTGTTTGAGAGAATCCGTCCAAGAACCGGTCCAACCAGCTTACATTTTTGAGGTGGCAAGATCGTACTTTTTATTAGGAGTCTTCCGAGCATTCCGTGGTGATATGGTACGATATTTCAAATACCGACGTGTCTGTCTGACCTACATTTCCAAACTTGATGTAAGTTTCTATCCCACGGCGTTTCGTGTTTCGTTTTCCATCATCGCCTTGTGGCTTTGGCTTCTGACCTACTGTTTCCTAGAATGATGCCAACGCGGCTACTTTGTTGGCAGCCGTCTCTTTCCTCGATGCTTGGGCCTATATGACGTACAATGCGGATGAAAGACGTTTACCAGATATTGACAAATCGATCCCACCTCCCGATCGTCCACTACTAGGTATGGGCGCTACGACGACAGAACTCGAGTATAATGTAAAGTTGAATCCATGTCATATTGCTTGTGATTCGAAAAACAAGAATTGGATTCAAGGTGCACCACCGGTGTACCTGAACAGTGAAGCGCCATTACCCTCTCGTGCCTTGGATGCCTTGGCTTGTGCCGTCCGTACCTGTTGCGATCAGGCCAACGGTCGTTTCGCTGCGATTTCCAAGGAATCCAAGTTACAACTGGAAGAAATCCCTCAAGATACGATCATTACACCCACCACGACTGCGGTTCTCTCCCATGAGAATGAACTCTGCAGTCGGAATATGGTTTTGTCTGCCTTTACTCTACTTCAACAGTATGAAGCCGCCACACCCTCATCTCACAAGAATCAAGGTATTCATCTTATCATATCGGCAATGGACGCGTTTTTAGACAATGGGGATGACGACGAGGGGGGAGGATTTACAGACTCGCAGATTCAATCGTTGTTGAGTGTCTGTAACACGGTCATCGAAAATCCTTTCCTACTTCACCATGCTGGTCCTACGTATCACATGGTATCGAACGCTGCGATTATGCTTTGTCATTTACTAAATGGTATGTACGCGATGAAGGGAGCAGAGGGTGTGCAGCAAGAGGGAGATATTGAAGCTGCGATGTTTGAAGAGGTATTGGACACCTTTATTGCCGTACGGAAGCTACTGGTTATTCACCGACGTAAATTACCAGTACGATTGCGATGTCATGGAATTCCTAGACCTTGTCTGGGACTTCCAGAAGATGGAAAACCCTTTATTGACCTGGGAGAAACTGTACTATGTGCTTCTCGTGGATGTCAAGGTTTCGTCTTGATGGCATGCTCACCGATCGTCGCAGCCGAACGAGCTCATAATGCAGCAGCGAAACGTCGTGTCGAAGCATCGAGAGAACCCGGTGTGGGGAATATGGAAGATGCCGACAGGGAACTTGATGATCTTAGCAACGATTTCAATCTTGATGATGATGTACTTCTTGGTATGCTTTCACAACTTATCCAAACATAGCCCATTAGTGAAGAAGAAGGAAGAATCTCGTCGTCAAATAGTCTAATGTTAAATTGGTTCTAGAAGAAATGAAATCGCTTGAATTTAATTGAATTCTATTGTAGCACCCGACTACATTCGTTCAGATTCTAGGATATCAAGGACGGTACTTCGACGACCAGGTCTAACGCATCATCTCTCTCCTGACCGACATAGGGACGTAGATAGGTCTTTTGATTGTCCTCTGGCACGGTGTGCATGAATCATTACACCCTACCCACAATGGTCTACGGTCACACTCTACCTTCGTTGATTTCCACAGGCTTCAAGAGGCGAGGAAACGAATTGTTCTACCATGCTCTCCCCACTCTAGAGCTTTCATCCGATCTTTTTTCGCGTGCAGGACGCATGTAGGTAGTTTCATCCTACTCGACTACTGTTTACGTCATCGATTCCGTGCTAGTTTACTATGGATGTTTTGATCGGCTTAATCGAGATTCAACAAGAGAGGTCTGTGGAACATGTTGGCAGCGATGATTAGCATACCGGTGACAATAAGGTCGAATGGAACTTTCATTTTCTGCCAAGGGATTGCTACGAAGTCAGTGTTTCTAACGAACCCAAACACAAGAACATGCAATTTTTGGGGGGCCTAGATTAATCAATCCAAAAGGGGGTGTGGGGGTCCTCAATAGAAGAAACCAAGGATTTTTCCTCCAGTCTTCTTACGACGGGCTTCTTCATGAGTCATAATCCCATATGTAGTCGACAGGATAATGTGACCGAACTGACGAGAGGGCAAAAGATTCACAATCCATTTCTCAATTTCACCAACTTCAATATCGAATCGTGGACTGATTACTCCACACTTATTCAATCGACCGATCAGTTCAATCACAATCTTCTGCGATCTGTGATCATCAATAATTTCGAATTCCCCAATGTATCCTAGTGATAGAGATAGTGTATAATGGTTGTTGTAGGATTACCAACGGCGCAACAAAACATTGTGAGTGAAAATGGTCGCGTGAGTGTGAAAAGGTGATTCTTGAAAGTCCATTCTAGAGGGAAACAACCAAATGTCGGGTCCTTGCAGCTGCAGCAACTCTCTCAAAAGAGAGAGAGAAGGCGCGCTCACGACGCTCTGTCGTCGTGCCTCTGAAATTTTTCGAGGGTAGAACTGACCAACTTGTCTACGTACCGTGTTGTTGCATGCATCGGAGGAACTTAATCACAACCTTTGAGGAAGGTCGGATCAACACTTGTCGTCTACCACGCTTTTCGGCGTTTGAAATTGTCTTGAGACAATCGGCGAGTACAGACATACGAACCATCTACAAAAAGATAAATATGAAAAAAGGAGAGGAAGATTGACGGGTGAGTCAAATGTACCATGGTACTCCAATCATTCGAATGGTGGTGATCGCTTGTTTGTCCATGGAACTAAGAAACTTTCTCGGATGTGGTCTCAATTTTCAACTAACTCCTGAGATACCCCCCACTTCAATGCATCTCCATACCTTGAATTAAATGATTTTTCGTTGGAAGCTACGACTACAAGGAAACCAAACAAAGCGAAAGAGAGTAGCGGTGTGTGATGCCAGAGCGGGAGGGTGGTGATACTCAAGCCAAAACTACAGGGGGGGAAACCGGCTGGGGTCAACAAGAGGCTATGGGAGATCGCACGCGTTTGTGCGGTGTATGAAAGTAAAGTGTTACCTGTTTACTTGGGTTATGAGGTGGCACCAAAATTATTATCGTACAAATCTAGTACTCATTTCACGTAGGTCGGTACCCCCTTCTCGCACAACATAGGCATCGCATATTGCCGGTCGGGCGCTGTAAAAAACGAGGGCACCCCAGTTGTACCACCATCTTCTTAACCATTGTCAACCACAATCAACTATTTCAAGTAAGTGGAGACTACTGCGATAGATGTGATTGAAGCAAGATGATAATACGATGTGTCTCCGTGTGAACACGGCCTTGACCCCGTCACCTCAGAAATATCCCCCTAACCCTATTGCCTCTCCTGATTACGTGTAGATTTTTAGTATACCATGTCTCCACGACCCCCGAAGCTTCATGTTGATGGTGCCATCCTTGGTTACCAACGAGGTCTACGAAACCAGAACAACAATATTAGTTTGATCAAAATCAAAGGCGTTGATACGAAGGATGAAGTAGATTTCTACCTTGGGAAGAAGGTCGCCTTCATTACGAAGGCCGAAACGGCGGATAAGTTTGGAAACAAATTCCGAGTGAACTGGGGCAAGGTCTGCAGAGCACATGGTTCTAACGGTGTTGTCCGATGCCGATTCCGACGTAACCTTCCTCCTCAAGCGATTGGAGGGAAGGTTCGAGTTATGTTGTACCCATCTCGAGTGTAGATGACATTATTTACCCCCTTTACTACTGCTGCGATACTCGTATATGGCGATGTGAATACAATAGGCGATGGGCACGCGCACACAGACACACAATGCATCGAATGATTAGTTCCAGGGATCAATGGGGCTAGTTAGTGTGGCTTGTTTCAAAATCTGGTTACCCCGTAGAACCGCACTGGTCCCTGTCTATGTGCTGTCGTATCTAGAAATGTATTCAGAAATATCCTCCATGATGAGTCAACCCCGATTGTAATACAGTCATGGAAACATTGAACTACTGTAATCGGGTTATGGCAGCAAGAGAAAATTGAACGGTCACGGTGTTTGTCGTACCTAGTCTACCGTGTCAAGCGTCGACGTCGGCGCGACAAAATACCATGAGCCAATCTAGTAGTCGCATCAACAGGGTTCAACCTTCTATACAAGCATTACCCTAGCACGTTCCATCATCTCTTTGCGTACTTGCAGAAACTTGCCCAGCTCTGGAGTTGCGTTGACTGTGATCGAAATACTTTGTTCATTGTGAAAATCTCGTAGACTCTGAATATGGTATAGGAGTTCTTGAGCGTTACCAGTCCATTCCACCTCGTTCACATGCGTTACGATATCACCACGTCGGAGTCCAACTCTTCCCGCAGGACCTCTCACCGCTTGAATAATGACCACCTGTCGTGGATTTCCAATGTTAGGAGGATGGTACTTGTCAGAGTAAATATGATTAAATACTCGCGTACTTTGTGCTGGTGAAGTAATGGAACCATCCCATGGCTGATCTTCAAACGATAAAAACTGCTGCTTGGCTGTAAATGAAGGAATGATAAAGTACCCTGGCATATGCATTGCAAGTGGATACGACTTCTTTACCTTCTCAAGTAAATCAACTTCCTTCATCGTGTCGGCGCGATTTCTTGTCTGATTCGGAAATTGAGGTCGCTGTGAGGGGGGCTGCATGGACATCTTCAGGACACCATTTAGGATCATAGATGCTTGCATCATCTTCATAACATCGGCGCTAGTGAATAATTCAGTCAAGAACACCTTTTCGTCCCATCCTAAAAAGTCATGTAGGCCCTGGAATAAGGAATTATCCGCTTGAACTTTCGGAGCCTGACTCGAATTTGAAGATGGATTATCGACATACTCGTCTTCTTCACCAGATGAATCCGCCGTTGACTCTGATAACCCCTGAAATACTCTCTGACATGTCTTCTCTGCTTCCGCCATCATGTCTACTTCACGTCGTCCCCTCGTCACTTTCACATAAAGTCCATGAGATAACTCACAAGAACGCATCTTCCTCCTTGAACCATAGTCTCGCTTTAGTGCCAGTGATGTCGCGCTAAGATCCGGATCTGGCAAGGCCTCGCCATCTGCAGAGAACGCATGGATGCCCAAATGATGGACACTACGAAGAAAAAGAACCTTGGAGATATCCATGGGATATCTAGTCCGACACTGAGGGCAAGAAATATGTACCTTGACTTGTCGAGATCCATCACTGGCTATTCCATAGTCGTCTCGCGATGCCGAAACGAAATTTTCAACACATTTTGAGCAATAATTGTAATTGCACTTTGTACATGGAAGGGAAAAAATTAACTCAGAACTTGTGTACTGTTCCAAGCAAATGGGGCAATCTGATGGCTCCATGGCCAAAGGAATTCTGTTCTTTCTTTTGAGTGTCTGTTGCTTGGTGAGGCTTTGGGGTTTACGACCATCTACAATGCATGGACAACAAGCAAATGATTGCTATCATGTGCCACAGAACCCAAGTGTTGATGCCTGCAGAAGGCTCTCATGGGGTTTCTCACCTTCCAACGATTCATTTTTGTTGTTGCACACGATCGACAAGAACAGCAGCAATCTGGCGCCAAAGTCGCGCGCCAGTCGGTGCTCGGCTGGCTTCCGAGGCAGACGGGTCCAGCACTCGTGACCAAATAACCTTCCATCGGTCCCGTGACTGCGCGATGACGTGGTTCCCGATAGTGTTCCATTGTTGCGAAAGCGAAAGGAACACGCAATACGACCGACATGAATTTCCTTGATTCTCCCTCCCTATTCATCAGCTTGCTGACATCCTTTGTCTGTCTCAGTGTATGACTCGAAAAGCATTCATCAGCATTGCGTCGTACCTCATAATTTCCCAATCCGCGAGAGTACACATATCCTTTGCACCTTAGAACAACCACGCCATGAAATTCCTGCCTACCGCTTCCCGTTTCCTCCTACTAACATCGATTTTTTCTTCGACCGAAGGTTTTTCACCAAATTCGAGAGTCAGTTTGTCTTCACCAGTTTCGTCGGTGGGACAAAGGCGAAACTCCGTTCGGCGTATGGCCACTGCGGAAGATGAGGTAGCCAGGCTAAGAGAAGCAGCTGCTCAAGCCAGGGCAGAGGTAGCTCGATTGACTAAGGTACGAATTTGGACGATCCATGGATTGATGTGAATAGAATAGAATGATGCAGCTCACCCTCCCTTTTCCCATATTGAAATTATATCGAATCGTCGTGGTAGGAACTTGGTAAAGATGAGTCTGTCGTCGTGGCAAGTGCAAAGAAACCGAGCCCCCTCAAAGCTCCAGGTGTGACGAATGTTGACCCTCAGGTTTTAGCGTCTTCACTGAAAGAAATCGATTTTTCTGGATCGGCTACCGAACAAGTTATGGCACTTAATCGATTGAGAGAAGATGGAGTTATTTCATTGTATAAATCAGCGACGGCTGCGGCGGGATCGGGTGATCTTCGATCCTTCCCCGTATCATTACAAATGTTGGAGAGTCGTAGTGGACTAACCAGTGAAAAACTTGGCATTGGAGCAGAAGAAGTGAGTTTGGATGACTTTAAATATGCCACACTCTGGGTGACGGGTGGATGTTCTGTCATCGGAGTGGCCTCTCTTGCATTCCTTCCCGAGAATATTGGAGCAACTGTATGTTACCTAGTGGCACTGATTCCAGTTTTGTTTTTGGGGATCGGATCGACTGCTCCTGCAGCGATCGCCGGCGCCATTGCCTCAATTAAGGGAGGAGACAATAGTGGTATTTCGAGGGTGACGAGAGTATGTCGACATGAGGCAGCTCACTTTTTGGTCGGGTACCTATGTGGACTCCCCGTTGCAGACTATTCAACCACTGAAGAAGACATTCCTCGAGTAGAATTCCATGATACGACCGAAGGCCCAGTAACGTCCCAACGTGAATTGAGTGATGATGAAGTCAATTCCCTCGCTGTGGTGGCATTGGCTGGATCAGTTGCAGAAGCTATGGAATTCGGTTCCGCCAAGGGAACGAATTCGGATTTGATGTCCCTAGCGACGATCTTTAAACGATCCAAGACGTTTTTGGGTGCCGCGAAACAACAGGATTTGACAAGATGGAGTGCATTGACAGCATATCGCCTATTGACAGCAAACAAGAGTCAACTTGATAAGCTTGTACAAGCTTTTGAAGCGAAGCGTTCGATTTCAGAGTGTATCCGTATGATTGAACAATACAAATAAAGAACGATGGGGGTTTTTGCGTCTGACGACAGGTACGGTACACGAATCGGTGGCTCCCATTTATGGCTTCAATTCAATGGCTTGATCTACGAAAGTCGGAGGGGCACCAAAGGATAATACAAGAAAACCATTAGCTTTCTACGTTGACATAGTACATCTATTCCTCTTGTTTCATTCCTCTTGTGTTTTAGGATATGATCTAATCATTCGACCATTAGAGCAGGAATGTGGGTTCCGATAGTAGCTCGCTTCAATGCTGCCGTGGTAGGACTCATTTACATTTAGTCGAAGATGTCGATCCAGAAAAGACGGCTCGTGCCAATTTCGTGGCGGTGCTTCTTCATGGCCCAAGATCACAAAAGTTGGTGCTCACTCTGTCCAGAGGGTTACTTATCGCATCCTACTCACCGCAGAAGTCAAACTGATTTATTTTCGAATTATAACCCACCCAAGTACCGGCACAGACAGAATGACGGATGAAACAACGACTTCCACCCCACCCGAGGGCGATATTCCGATCCCCCAAGAAAACGAACGACCTGGTGGACGAGGTCGCGGTGGTGGTGGTGGAAGAGGGAGAACCCCAGGACGTGGTGGACGTGGTATCTGGCAACCAACGGAAGGTCGTGGTAGTAGTGGTAGTGGTGGGATGCAGTCAGGAGGAGGTAGAGGAGGGACAGGAGGCAGTGCCGTGACTTCCATCGCTCCAACGACAGGTGTCCCATATGGGTATGTTCCAGGATATTTACCTGGATCATCCAGTCTTGTAGAAGAACTCGATCAACGTGTACTGATAGTCTTACGAGATGGACGTCATCTGGTTGGTGTAAGTAGTTGACGCCCTTTCCCCCCCCGAAGAGACAGAGAGACAAAAAAGAAACGATCCCTTCTTCTGATCCCGATGGTTCTCAATATGCTATGTTTATTTTCTCCTGTATGTTGTTTCAATAGATGATGCGTTCCTTTGATCAATTCAGTAATATGGTATTAGAAGATGCATCGGAACGGAAGGTCCATCGAGATCCTACGAGTGGAATTATTTATTTTTCGGATGTTCCATTGGGGGTATATATTGTACGGGGAGATGTCATGGTAATGATGGGTCAAATTTCATCCTCCGATTTAGGAATGCAAGAAGTCGATCCAACCGAGCTGGAGAAGATTATTGCCAAATCGAAAACGGATGCACTCGAATGGGATTTTGATAAAGACTTACTCGCATGAATAAATGACAATAAAGGTATAATGATTGGAGTTGGTTTGTTTTACAAGACATAGATTTAGTATGGGGCTATATCACAACAAGATTTTGACATTCCTCAATCTGAGTCATTCAGCGAGGCAGTTAGGGAGTTAACTTGACGAGAAAACACTATAGTCTCGTCCAACAGCAGTAAAGCACAGGCGGGGAGGCCCGTCCCCTCTCCTCCTTAGTTGGTCAAAACAGTACCAGCCGAGGGAGGGATATTGTTTACGGGGACCGATTCCGGATCTAGGACTGCCATTTCTTCCTTCTTACATTCCTTCTTCGCTTCAAAGACGGCAATATCTTTCCTAGCAGCATCAAAGAGTGTTCGGATCTCTGCCTCCTTATCGGATGCAGGCATATCCGATGCTTCCAATTTTGCCATCAAATCATAAATTTCCACACCAAAGGATTGTTTACGAGTCTTAATTTCTCGTTCCAGGAACAGAATATCAGTCTATGCACATATAATTTTATTGTAATGAAAGAAAAGGTCCAAGGAGATGAGACAAGGAGACAAGAACAAAGAAAGCAATTGTGAGTCACGGGATCGATGTTTTTACAGTTAAGTCCCGAAGAAATCCAATCGACCGACTGACTCGCCCTCGAAAACTACGACCATGAGTTTTGCTACTTCTCATCTCCACAGACGAATGTCGTGAGTTGATGTCGTGTTGCCCATCAAACTTGCCCATAAGTTGAATGGAAGTCCGCGACTTCTTCGAGAATCCTCAAAACTCTAGAGTTTGGTGGAGATTCCTCTCTTCTGCCACGCTTCTGTAACGGCCCTCCAACGCGCAAGAACAATGACCGATTTTCATTCTTGGGAAGAATAAACCCACCTTGAGCATTGTCTTGGCTCCAGCGTCGACGACGCTTTTGCTTGCCTTCTTCACTTTATCAAGGAAACTCATGTTTTGATGGCTGGGTGGTATTTGGGAAGTTGAGTAGTAGTCCTTTTACGGTTAAATGATGCACAGTGTGGCGAAGTGGATGCAAATCGTCGTAACCGCGCCGTCGTTGTGGGAGGAGAGCAACTCCGTCCCACGCGCGAATGATCGTGTTGCGGGAAGATTGCGTTCGAAAGAATAAACCACGTCCTTGCTTATTCGTTTCGTCCGTTGGCTGTTGACTTTTCCCGCGTCGATTAGCAAGACTCACCGATCGAAGTCGACTCGAACGACTGGATTGCGATCCGCGATCATATTTAGGGTGAATAAGTACTATTCCTGGTAATTCACAGAGCTACTGGACCGCAAATCGCTCGCTACGATGTTCTTCATGGCACTGTCGTCGCTAACCAAACCCATAGACGACGATCAATTCAAGTAGGAAGCTGGAGGGATGATCTACAAGAATACACTCCGTCGTTGATGCAAAAGGGTTACATCCTAGTACTAGATTTAGCAACTACTACCATACCTATCACTTAGGCATGGTGGGGTAGGGGGATGACAATATCATCAGATTCACCACGAGTAATTGCAGGGTTTCGTGAGGGAGGGTCTTCAATGTATTTAATCGACATGTACAAAGTCGTCAAGGCACCCACACCGATAAACCAGGACATGATCCCTTCCCCGGTAGAAATATTTTGACAATCAAAGTCCAACGCAAGTTCCGGAGCACATGCATCGTCAAACAAACAATCATGGTTTTCCACCAACTGAAACAAATAAAATAGGCCAAAAAAGGGGAGAAGGAGGAACGACGATACAGTGAGATAGTTGTTTGCATATTTGGACGCCAAGAACGATGCAGGATAACTCAACAAACGAAAAAAAAGGGCGGGGAGGCTTACAGGTTCTGAAGGAGCTGGAATTCGAGCGAATGCCGGCATGGGTGGGGTCCCACCTCGTAGGGCCCATGATTGTGAACGAGCGGTGACGATGGATCGTCGGACCAAAGGTGCTAACACTCTGGATGTCATGGTTGCACCACACAAACGTTTGTGTTATGTGTTGGTATACTGTACTACCATGCGTCGTCATCGCGTAGGCTGTCAAACGACGAGTAAATGAGGAGGACGCTCGCTGCTACAGAGCTCGTAATTTCCGGGAGCGCGCACTAAGGCCTAAATAAGTTCCAACAGTCTTATTAGTCGAAGTCACCATGTGTCACAGTCCCCTATGTCATCCCTGGCATTGGATGCAGTTTTCTTTCCCGAAAGGGTCATAGGTTCTGGTTTCCATTTCGTCGACCTTGAAGGCCCCATAAACGATACTCACAAGTCGATCAACTCTTTTCGAATTTTTTCCCCCCGTACATGGAAGGACAACATCTCAATACGTTCCCACCCCCTTTGAATATTTCTATTTTCTCTTCTCGACGAGGGAATGGTTGATTTTGATGGAATATTCCTACTGGCCGTTGGGATATGTCTCTTTGTGACTAGTCGATCAAGTAGATGTTCCAAGTGGGGGAAGATAGGGAATGGAGATAACAACAAGAATCATACGACCGTATCTGATGAAGTTACCGAGGTCCATCACAAGTTACTACGAAAGTATATCATCGTATATCTGTTAGCGACCTTTAGTGATTGGCTACAGGGTCCCTTCATCTACGCACTATATATGGATTATGGTTTTGAAAAGATCCATATCGCACAATTGTTCGTTGCGGGGTATGCCTCATCGATGGTCTTTGGAAGTTTTGTCGGTGGTATGGCAGATTGGGGTGGACGTCGGAACTTTGTATTCATCTTTGCTATCGTATATATTATCAGTTGTATCACAAAGCGTGAGTATACGAAAGGCAAAGCAGGGTTGATGTTTCGACGTTGGTCATTTTCACTCATGGGGTTGTCGTTTTTTCATGTCTAGACTTTAATGACTACAGTATTCTCATGTTGGGTCGATTACTCAGTGGGGTATCAACATCTTTATTATTCAGTGTGTTTGAAGCATGGTTAATCCGGTCCCATTCCGATGCAGATCTACCCAAATCATTATTATCCAAAAGTTTTTCCACAGCGGCATTTGGGAATTACATTGTCGCTATCCTGGCAGGTTTAGTCGGACATCAGATAGCTGACACCCCAACGCAACAGGTTCGTGGTTCCTTTTTCGTCGGTGGATTTATAAAACCCTTCGATTTAGCCATTTGTTCACTAGTCCTATGTGGACTGGGTGCTCGTTTCATGTGGAAAGAAAACTATGGCCATAGTGATACACAATCCGAACAAAAGATGGAAGAAGGAAAGGGTGATACGAAATGGTATGGTGGATTGAAGGAAGCACTCGTCGCGACGATACGGAATCGTGATATTCTGTTATGTGGAATAATATCTGCACTCTTTGAGGGATCCATGTACAGTAAGTTCTCCATGGGTCATTATACGGGATCATGCTGCATCCTTTTCTTTATTTTTCCTCTCAAATCGATTCTATCTATTAGCTTTTGTATTCATGTGGACACCACTGTTGAAATCATTGTTGCTCGATGATGAGAATGAGGAATTACCATATGGGATGATTTTTTCTACCTTTATGGTATTTTGTATGACGGGGTCATCCTTATTTAGTATTCTTGTGGGACAATTTTCTGTCGAGACGTTAGGGGTTGGTATCCTTGCAGTTGCTGCCACGGCGATGGTCTCTGTATCTTTACAGATTAGTGATACAGTTTCATTCATGGGGATGAATGTCTTTGAAGTTTGTGTGGGGATGTATTTTCCTATTATGGGGACGATGAAGGGGGGTATCGTACCAGAAAACAAACGAGCAGCAATCTACAGTCTCTATCGGATCCCATTGAATTTCATCGTTGTACTTTCACTTCTGACGGACCCGGCACCTGCAGTCGCCTTTAGTATCAATTCCTTTACCGTATCGATTGCGACCCTATTACAAATCATCTTGGCTGTCCGAAGGAAAGAAAGTAATGAAGCAAGTGATCGCTTTGCATCTACCAAAGATGTCGTTCCAGATACCGAACCACTCCTATCACAGGATGGACCATCAAATGATGATGTAATATAGTAGAGAATTCTCTGTTGCTACTACTAGTTCGTAAGAAGGTTGAGGGAGGCAGTAGGTGGAACTCATCACACCCTTCGGACGTACGTGACTACAACGTCGTTCGGGATCCACGCACTACCTACTATGGTTGTGCAATATCCATATATGCATAACAGTCGCGAACCATCGATAGTCGTCGGTACTACTATTATGACATGGGATGGATTCATACAGTGATTCAAGGTGGATGTGTATGGTACTAGGTCTGCATACTCTCCCCAGCCACCCAGAAGTGAAAAGCCTTAGCTAGATCAATCATCGTGGGAATTTTATTTGTCGGGTAGAAGCGAAAAAGTCCTAGCTAGGTCAATCAATCGTGGGAAGATCATTTGTCTTTCTTTGTCCTGTTGTGGAAGTTATATCGCTTAGGTCTCTCGTCGACGACTACAAGATATCTAGCTCCAACAAACGGGGAATCTGGCATGATACGGTACTACAGTAGTATGTAGAGGTTATCGTACAGATGGACTTTCTCTCGATGTATCCTAGGATTCTGCTTCGGTACTACTGCTTACCTACGTACGTGCATGCCAAAGGCCAAAAAATTCCTCATGGATACATACGGTATGGGTCATTTTGTCATTAGCATCCGAGAGCCGATCGATAAAGACCGTATCCTTTCCCTCCACGATCTCATTCCTCTTGCGCCTTCACATGCCTGCAAAAGAATTTCTTTGTTTTTCTCTTTGTCTTGCATTATAGTATTACCCCATCATGGTTGCCTTCAGTGGAATCTTCGCAGTGTCTGTCCTCGTTTGTACATTGATTACCATCCGATCCAGTGAACGCTACAAGGCGTTCCGTGGAGGTGATCTTGGTGGGAACAAGGATCCAGAGGTAACAGAAGAGGTCACGAAGGCACATAATAAGTTACTGACTAAGTATATCATCGTATACCTACTTGCGACGATGGGTGATTGGTTACAAGGTCCCTTTGTCTATGCTCTGTATATGGAATATGGATTTGAAAAAATCCATATTGCACAACTCTTCGTTGCGGGCTTTGGGTCATCTATGATCTTTGGAAGTTTCGTCGGTGGGATGGCGGATGCAGGTGGACGTCGTAAATTTGTCATCATTTATGCATTAGTCTACATTGCCAGTTGTGTCACCAAGCGTAAGTACGATATGAAAACTATCCTCGAGCATTGTTTGTTGGGCGGTGTTGTTGTGTGTTTGTTTGGGTCATTCTCAAAACACTCACAACCTTTTGTTTCCATATGATTGTATCTCTCTGTCTCTCTCTTTCTCTTTAGATTTCAAGGATTATAATATTCTCATGTTGGGTCGATTATTGGGTGGGATTTCAACGTCATTATTATTTAGTGTCTTTGATGCATGGTTAATCCGTTCTCATGCGGATGCCGATTTACCAAGATCATTACTATCGAAAAGTTTTTCAACGGCAGCCTTCGGGAATTCTATCGTGGCGATTGTTGCGGGATTAGTTGGGAATAAGATTGCCAAATCCGAGATGAGAATCCTAACAGGAAATTTTTATGTTGGACAATATTTAAATCCCTTTGATTTGGCAATCCTTTCCCTTACTCTTTGTGGAATCGGTGCTGCCTTTATGTGGGAAGAAAATTATGGACATAGTGATTCTGAATCGGAAGAAAAGACTCATGAACGAAAGGGTGATGCCAAATGGTATGGTGACCTACAGGATGCTCTAGTAGCGACGATTCGGAATCGGGATATCCTATTATGCGGAATCATTTCTTCTCTATTTGAGGGATCCATGTACAGTAAGTTTTCTCTTTGTTTTGGTAATCCCTTGACCGACACTTCACGTCCCTCTCATCATGTCCCAATTTTTGTAGTTTTTGTATTCATGTGGACGCCACTAATGATGTCATTCATTGAGGATAAGGCGAATGAGTCACTACCCTTCGGGACGATTTTTTCGACATTTATGGTATTTTGTATGGCGGGTTCGTCATTGTTCAGTATCCTTGTCGGAAAGTTTTCAGTCGAGAAGTTGGGAGTGGGTATCTTTGCCGTGAGTGCCGTCGCGATGATCTGTGTGGCTCTTCAGATCAGTGCTACGGCTTCGTTCATGGGGATGAATGTATTTGAAATTTGTGTCGGAATGTATTTCCCAATCATGGGAACGATGAAGGGTAGTATCGTTCCAGAAGACAAACGAGCGGCGATTTACAATCTGTACAGGATCCCATTGAATTTCATCGTCGTACTCTCCCTTTTGACAGATCTCTCGCCATCGACAGCCTTTGCCATCAACGTCGTTATGATGATGACTGCGACGTTCTTACAATTCATCTTGACCATGCGAAGGAAAGACAGTAATGAAGCCAGCGAACGCTTTGCTTCCAAGGATGAACGAGTAGAATCGTTGCCGTTGATGTCACAGGATGGATCAAGCGATGTTGTTTAACTGTAATCGAAAAAAATCAATAGTACGTGAAGCGATGGAGTTGATACGGTATTCCAGAATTGATCTCCTCGCGCAACTATGAAACGGTCGGATACCAGATACGGGCAGCTGTGTTTGTCCAAATTCGGGCGTCGAGGTCCTCGTGCCTGCCATCTTAATTCTGACGTCATATCGTGAGGCTCCTCCAATAATTAGGTACCCCATCACCAAGAGATCAACCCATAAATGGACAGTACCAAGCATAGACTGTAAATAAATTACGTAAACATTCTTTGCTTCTTCCGTGTTCTGGCACAACATGGTTGGTCCTTCGACTGTAAAGGAACTCTGTTAGTCCGCTAATTTCTCACAGTAGTTGGTTCCTTCGTTTTGTATTTTTCTCGTATACCAGTGCGTCTTATTCCCCCCCCCGTTTTATCCCTATACGGTACCCATGGGAACGAATAACAAAGGCAAATCAACGAGTATCAAGGATGTCACTGTCATGGAGGATCTGATAGATGTCGTAGCCTGTGTGGCATGTGATGGCTTGCAAACAAGGTGAGTTGTTCTCTCTCTCTCTTGTTTGGTCGCGTCCCGACAGAGGTTTCCGTGCTGGGTTCGGCTTTGTGCGCCGCAAAATCGGAGTTCGGGATGAAAATTTCGTCTTTTACGTACTACCGTCACGTGAGGGAAAAAAACCGGGGGGTGGTTGGCAATTGCTTCCAAAATTGACTTTCAGTCGTCAATTCCGCTACTAAAATCCTCACCCTTCACACCCTTCAAACGTAGCAGTGATAGTGCATCTCTCGATAGTATGAACGTTGACTTAGTCCAGGGACAGAGTAGGAGTACATGCACCGTAGCGGGGCCACAGAGTAGTCTTCCGATGGTATCGCACTACTCCAATTCTGACTTCCTTAGTCGACTGATTTCTCCCCTTCAACATGGAAAAGAGAATCTTGCGAATATCCCACAGCAAAAACTGAAAGAAAACCTTAAACCTATCGTCATGGCTCTTGAGAAATTGGACGCTGAACTTCTTCTCGGTTTGGAACGAACAGCTCAAGGACCAAGAGTCCGGACAGAGTAAGTCCACCGGGTTGTCGAGTGTTTTTTGGGGGGGCGTTCCCTCTTCCAAGACTTGCATACATCGTTCCTTACCCCCAATCGTATTCGGAAATGTACAGCGTATGTTGTCGGCCAATATACGATGATGTCAAGCCTGCACTACCGGATGTCCGTCGGGGCAAGGGAAGCCAATCTTCCTTTGTACGTTATCTTCATATATCAGAGGTTCCAGATCAATATTCTATCGGTATTTTTGTATTTGCACCCCACTCCCGAATACCTCTACATGATCATCCAGAAATGTGTGTCCTATCCCGTATCTTATACGGTGATTTACATCGTTCGTCGTTGGACTTGGCGAGAGATGATAATGACCCCGCCTTTACCGGAAACGTCTTTGGGGAGAAGAACAGTAGCAGAAGAACAAGTTGGTGGAGTGGATGGTGGAATACAATGGAGTCATTCCGAAGGAAATTACCCAAGGGAACGAAGCATGCATTCAAGAATCATGTGGATCACCTACAGGCACCGGATGTTACAGTTCTATACCCCTATGAAGGGAATTTACATGAATTCGTTGCCGGTCCAGATGGTGCAGCAGTATTAGATGTCTTACTCCCACCCTATGATGGTTCCCATCGACGAGAATGTACCTTTTACTCTATTGAGGATGTACCACCATCATGGCCTGTTGCACCCTCTGGGAAGGAAGCCTGTTTTGTCATCCCTTCTGGTCAACCAGAAAATTTCCATTGTATCTCAGGCCGATATGGAGGTATAAGAGATGTCGACGAAAGCTGACACTTTACCGAATAGTCAGCCGTCAAAGATTTTTTGGATATGACACTTTTTCCCTCTAGTTCTGATTTCTTAAACGACTATGGAACATATGAATTGTCCTACCACTTCGGACTTCGTGGTATTTCCCAGTAGTGTATTTCGCCTACTCTACTCGACATCTTCCAGATGAAATACTAGTCAGATAACACTAGTCGACATCTTCCAGATGAAATACTAGTCAGATAACAGTTTTGTGTTTGCTTCGGTTCGAAGAAAGATAAAGTTTGTCCGGACAAGGGAAGCTATCCACAAGTCGTAGTTTTTGACAGTCGGTGGTTTACAAAAATGGATGAACGGACAGACAGGAACATGTACGTATTGTACCACTTTTACTGTATATATCACTTTTACATACGGTACCCCCCTATACTGTACCACTTCCCGCTTCGGGTTGATTTCGTCCAGAACAAACTTGTAGTCCTTTGAGTCAACTATCGGAACGCGTCACACCGTTTCGGCGAGTTGACCGCGTCAAACCGAAGGCAATGTCCAAGGAAATAACTATGGGACCATCCGTTGAACAACCTGCCATCCTCACTTAGGGCGGTCGGGTGGGAGTTGGGGGAGGTTGGGAGGCAGCCCCCCGCCTTCATCCTGCTTCCCGTGTCTGTACTAGTCACCGTAGTAGCTTCGGTAACAGTAGTCATCAATTCGTCTGAGAGGGATCCCTCGGAGTGTGTTTGAGTATATATTTAGTCAAGAGACTGATGGAATAGACAATAGTAGTTCATAGAGGATAGAACTATGGCATTGTTGGATCAGGAGATATCGACGGAGTCAACAGCTACGGCCAAGTCGAATCAATGGCAGAGACGAAAGACTGGGAAATCTTCTGCGACTTCGTCGGTCTCACCTGTCAATACAGATCCTACAACACGAAAACTACTACCTCTTAGCAAGTTATCCTTACGACGGAAATTTCATGTCATAGACGGTACGTCGCGTCCTCTTTCTGTTGTTGATCCTGATGCAGCAACGGCGACTAGTAGTACGACCACCACAGTTGATGTTGCTTCGTTCCAGACGTCATCACAACTGTCTACGTTGGTGGATCATGGTACTACCTCTCGCCGCCGAAAAAAGAAGAATCAAGAAGGAGAGAATGTAGACCTAGATCATCCGACGACGACACGTAAGTCTTCCTTCTTACGGGGATTGGGTCGTAAGGCCTTTGGGAAGGACGGTGGAAGTCATGAATCCGAACGAACGTTGCAGGAGGAATGTGTTTCGATATTGAATCAAACGAAAATTGTGGCAGAATTAGGAACAAGTCCTACTACAAAGATACAGGAATCTACAAATTCAGAAGAACGACAAGATCTTCAGGAAAGGATCCCAGCCTTTAGCTGTGCTACGGCAATCCTAGAACATCATTTCCTCGAACGGTTGTGTGGGACGAATACGAATGCGTCTTTTTCAGACATCCATTCGGGGAATGCTCCTACTTTTCCAGAGGATCCTACCGTCCAGGAATCAATAGAATGTATCTTCGCTGCACAGCTGGAGGATGGTCTTGATATATGGGATGAAGAACAGCAAGAGACGATAGAATCGAGGAATCCAGATGAGATGCTATCGAAGATGGTTTCGCCATCCGTGATACAACAATCCCGACAGAATCGTTCCGATCGTCTCGCCGTCTCTTTATCGCAGACTAAGAAACGGTATGAACAAGCGAGTTTAGTGTACATGG
>Ga0194115_10001067_pt1 | contig 36793 bp, 27 predicted proteins | sample TA2MahsurfametaG_3_FD_148656 | JGI IMG/M metagenome (GOLD analysis project Ga0194115, IMG submission 148656) | Freshwater microbial communities from Lake Tanganyika, Tanzania - TA2015002 Mahale S4 surface | ecosystem: Environmental > Aquatic > Freshwater > Lake | place: Tanzania: Lake... | reverse complement strand
ATACCACCTCCAAGTTCGGCCTCTTCTTCTTCTTCAGGCTCTTCCTCCTTTGCAGCCACGGCAGCTCCCTCGCCACCTCCGCCACCGCCGCCACTTCCAGCGAACTTGGACGGGTCCTTGAGGTATTCCTTGTATTGTTCTGCCTTATCGAAGGTGTAATTCTCAAGTTCAATCGTAACTGCGAGCACAGCCTTGAATGCATTGGCGATACTGTGTGGGACAGAGGCTTGAGTTGCGTATCCAATTGCCAACGAAAGAGCGGCCAACTTCTTGAGTGCTTCTCCGAACTTGAACGTCAAAACATCGTCAGTGATATCCAAAACCTTAGCGTCAAACAACGAGCCATTGTCGTAAACCGACTTCAAGACCAAACCGTAGGTAAATGGTTCGATGTTGAGCTTCTGAAGCAAGGCTGCTTGGGACGCGGTAACCTTGTCTCCTTTGTTGATCAACTGGATATCGTTGGTGATCTCAATTTGACCCTTAGTAATCTTTGTACCGATCTGAAGTGTTTGGAAGAAAGCAGTCTGACCAGGGTCACATCCGGTGGGTCCCTTGGGGACAACGACATCGACTGGAGCAACCGCACCAACACGAGCAGGGGCAGGACGGGTGTTGGATTCTAAAGTCTCACGAATGCCACCCAAGTCACCGTTAGTAAAGACAAAGCCAACGTTTCCACGGCACTGTTCGATAAGTTGTTCGACAGGGGATCCAGGGTTGGATTCGACGTAATCCTTGATGCACTTGCGCATCATGGTGTTTTTTCCCATGAGAACATCGGCGCGTCCACGTAGTGCCTTACGGGTATCTTGCAATTGCTTGGAACCCACATTATCAACTTCGACAATGAAGCACTTAGCGTAGGTATCAAGGAGATCCTTGAAACGGGTGAAGTATTCTTCCTTGCGTGCTTGGGAAAGAGGCATGTTTACGGAATATGAAGAACGAGCAAACGCTGCGGACGCTGAATGTCAAGCAAGTTCAACGATTTAACCGGAGCGAAGAATGACAAGAGTTCAAATCTGAAAAGCAAGAGTGAGGCGAACGTCAGGTTAGACGCAAAACATCCAATTCGATTGCTCGAGTACCACCAAACTTACCTTGGCAGGTGTTGTGAGGCCGACCAATCCTGTCATGGTCGGGCGAGGTCGGCGATGTGAAAGACGAAAAATAAGTAGGACGGTAAATTGCAATCGTAGTAGTCGTGTGGAGCAGACTCATATGTATACGTATGCATATTCCATCAGTTGTGATACATATGCATGTACATAGTGTTTTACCATACATTCATACAGACGCACATTGTTTCGCAGATGGCGCGGAGTTCTCCCAAATGGTGGGACCGGTTGGCGGTTAACGAACCGCTGCACTTTTGGAGGGAAAACGAGCGCAAATCCCAAAATTTGGAAATGTGTCTTGAGGCAGGCTTCATGTGGGAGCAGCAGACCTATCATTCGCGTTTTTCGCTTGGAACATTCCTCTTTCAAGAAAAGGGAAAGGTATATGGAAGAGGAGCAAAGGATCAATCAATAGAGTTAATGGTCCCTCCATGAACCGGGGAAATCCTTTGATAGTCGGTTGTCTCGTTGAAGCTCTCTAAGGATCAAACGACTGCGGGAGAAGGCATCTTGCATCGACACCGATTGACCCGGACGATCGATAGATAGCAAAAATTCAGTCTTCAAGTGGTCTGATGCAGAAAGACGACCTGAGACCCCGGCCTCACCCGCCTCATCTTGTGCGTGTTGCAGGTCATGAAGCCTCATCTTCTTCGATGGCTTCATTTCCTTCTAGTGGAAACTACTTCTCAGCAGTTGACCAGCAACGGCGGAACAAAGGCATCGATATGATTGAAAATATCTTTACGGCCATTTTCGGAGGTTGCTGCCGCCCAGGCTCGTCAACCGATCACAGTGGCCCAGACATACCGACACAATACAAGATCCCGGAACCATCCACAAGCGACTACCGGACAGTCACGCCGTTGAGGCTTGCCGATCCGTCCCGAAGCATCCCACATCCCCCCGAGATCCGCCGCCTGGCCCTTATCGATGAAGATCTTATCGCGATGTCTGATGTCGATCGGTCCGGTTCTTTGAGATTTTTGTTTTATCAGGGTTAGGATTCATTGAGAGAGTGGATTGTCCCTTTTGGCTCGAATCTAGCTCGTCTCAGGTTCAGCATCACCTGAGCCACGATCATGCTATACATTTAAGATACTACTACCGTCTACCTCACGCGTCCTCTGCCTCTTTGCGCTGCGCCTCGGCGACCGCTTCCGTGATGATTGCAGCGTATTTCGCTTGGCGCTGGTGGACCTCCATTTGCTCCATTTCGTTTCGTGCATTTTGCATCGCGACCTGCCAATAGCGCTGCCATGATGGCAATGCTCCACCCATGGTAAAGGGACATAGGACAGCTTGCGTCAATTCTTCTTCATACTCGAGAAAATTTCCTTCTTGGATGGCAACAAAGGCAAACTGCTGATGAAGGTCACACATGTTTGGGTCGATTTCTCGTGCAGTGTTGAGATGCTCACGTGCTTTCAAAAGATTGAATTTCTCGGGGTACAGCCCGGAATAGATTTTGCTCGTTTCCATATGAACCTTTGCAAATCTAGGGCAAGTCTGTAGGGATGACTCAAGGAGCGAGAGCGAATCCATCCATTGTAAGCTGCGGTTGTGAACTTTGACGTAACTCACCGAAAGGAGCCACACGATGCAGATCGACTGAAGGGGCGCCGCTGGCATCAATGTCCTTCCCTTAATCAACCAGTACCATAGTCCAAAGCCGACCCAAAAGGATACGCTGACTGTTGAGGCCACAACGATGCGATCTGAAATGAAAGTACCTACTCTCACAAGGCCGGTTATCGGAAACAGCGTTAATGACCAGGCCCACTGAATCGCTACTGGTCCAAGCAAAGTTCCAGGGAAGACGAAGGCCATGACCAGCGACAAAATCATCACTGCACCGATGAAAACGACCAGCGAAAGACGTGGATCGCTCCAATCTTCCACTGCCGGTATACATTCAAATCCGTATTCATGTGAGAATCCTATCGGATCCATACCCCACGACTTCGCTAGGTGTATTGCGAGAACGTAAAGATAGTTTCGTACGCGATGCTCTCCGACAAAATGGTAGAATGGATTCTCTGCGGGGCGGATGAGCCCCTCTGGTATGTCCAGGGTGTCAAAGTAAGCTCTACCTCCCAGGTAGAGTGCAACTGCCAAAACTTGAAAGAAAGTACGAGGAAAAATCCTGATCGCCGACACTAAATAATCGACAACAACTGGCAGACGAGATTTTCTGCAGTCGTCATCTCCATCTCTTCTCCGATCATGATAATACTGGATGACAGTGGCAGTGACTATAGCGGCGGGAATCTGGAAAATAAATGTCTCGCTGCACAGAAATCCACCAATCAAAGCGATGATGAAGAACCAGAGCGGACACTCAGGGTCAGCCAAAGTTGCACTGAACAGAACAGCCATGATGTGGTTCCGATTCGCTGCGTTGGCTGTGACTTCCACGTGAGTTGGATGCAAGGCAAAGACGACTTTGGTGATCATCTTTAACGTGAGGGATCGCCACAAAGTGGAGGGCGCGAACAATCTGGTCGCAAGGATCCCAACCGCCTCCGCCGCTGCCGCGTGAGTCAGGATATTGACGCATCGGTGCATTGTCAGTTCCGATCCAGAATAAATTCCCTTGAGGTATCGAAATGAAAGAACTGTTAACGGTCGCCACGATCGATGACTTGACTCGCTATTCATTGGCCTACCCCAGTAATCGTTCTTGAAGAGATCTTGCAGCGAAGATTCGCCAGAAACATCCTTGTTGTCAGAGCTCATAATGTGCATTTCATCTAGAGTGGGACCACCGAAGGGGTTTGGAGTGAATATGGGGATCAAATACATCATCAAACAAAACGCGTGAACAAGAAGTTGAACAGTGAGAGTTGCGACTTTGTCGTCCACTTCAACAATGGGTTCTTGTTCCTCCTTGACGATTTCAGGACTAGCAGCCGCCGACTCTGGTGAACTGATGGGTGGAGACATAGTATCAAATAGCTTGTCTTGGTTGTTGTCTTGACCGACAGTTTGGAAAGATCATGGAATCTTGGCTGTGGCAACGGAAAAAGATTGCGCACCGCAGCTTGTTTTGACGACGCTGTGACCGAACCGAAAGGATACCGGAAGTGGGAGTGACCACGCCCACGCCCGACAGACATTCGTTTGAGCTATGACTGTGACAGCGCGTATGCATTATGCATATGTAGCCGTTAGCTGGACCCTTGTGCCGTATGCATATGTATACATATGACTGTGATAAAACTGTAGTGATATGTATGTATGTATCATAGGATGTTGGTCCTGTCCTTCGCGCGTAGATTTGGGAGACAGCCCACAGAATCGAATATCCCTTTCGAGTCCCGTACCTCTCGTACTGAAATCCGTACAGGATCGATCGGCTATGACAAAAAGTTTGCACCGCGCCCCAAGATCCCAAACGAGAATCCGTTGACATCAACGACATCACCCATGCTGGACGATGAGAGCCACATGTTAAGAAAGCGCGGCCTCTATAGTAAACCTGGATTTCAAAGAAGGTAGGAAGTTGATGGTAGAATAATGGGATCCAACTTCGTAATCAAAAAGTCGCGTTGGATCTATGTCCTTTGCTTCTCCTTGGTGCTAAAGGTGGCGACAGTAGCAGAAGGACAACGAATCGTCACTTCCCTCGGTTCGAGGCTCAAGCGAATCGGCGGTCGAAGTCAGAAAGAAGTAAAAGGAAAGTATCCCGTCTCAGAAGGTAAGTATCGTTCTGGGAGGGGAAAAGCTCGTTTCTACATGCGAACGCCAGAAGCGTCAGGGTTTGCCAGAAGCCTCATCACCCTCTACTCTCGACTTGGTGACCTGTTCTCGATTCACCGACGTCCTCAGAACGACAGGAGGGTGAGTCCGCAGACATGTGAAGTGCGGACAGTCGCTCTTGAAAGACAAATACTAGTACCAAAGTTATCTCCTCCCGTGCATCGAATCGTCGTCTCATCATGGACTCAAAGCTGTCAACATCTCTTTCTTCATTCTCAACAGATGAAATTGTTATCAATGTGAGTTTTCTCGAGCTTTGCTTTTACGATTTGTATGGTAGACTTTTTCACCTATGACTAATCTTTCTTTTCAGAATGACAATGTCGGGGCAATGGGAGGTCTTGATTCTGTTGATCTCGGCTTCCACGGAATTCGAATCGAATTGAAAGGAAAACGTGGTGACAAACTCTTACTCGATGGAAGCATCAAAGGACGCGCAAGGCCTGGTCGAATGTTGGCGATCATGGGCCCCAGCGGAGCCGGTAAGTCTGTAGCCGATGGGTGATGTCAGTTGGCTTCAATCGTCTTTGCCTTTTGTTTTCTTTTTGTTCTCATTGTTCGGTTCTCTCTCAATCATTCCGGCGTGATCACATCACCCAGGCAAATCGACCCTGCTTCACGCCTTGGCTGGAAGAGTGAAGGAAAGCTCGAAAATACGCTTGGAAGGGAATCGATTCGTCAATAGCAAGCCCCTCACGGCTGATTCCATGATTCCATGCGCGTTTGTACAGCAAGAAGTCTCCTTCTTCCCGCACAGTGAGTTATGCCGTTTCTTGAGGGCAGAGGAGGGTACTTTTTCTCTAACACATCGACCCAATGAACCCCCCACATTCAGTGACAGTCCGCGAAACTCTTGAGTTTCGGGTCGAACTGAAGCTCGGTAGTAGGCTCAGCAGAAAGTCGAGGAATGCACTCGTACTTGATCTACTGACACAGATGAGACTTGAAAATGCGGCAGATACAATAGTTGGTGATGCCAAGGTGAGGGGCATATCGGGTGGTGAACGACGGAGGCTAGCAATAGCATGTGAACTCATTTCGAGCCCAAGTGCCATATTCCTCGATGAGCCGACAAGCGGTAGGTCCGACTCTTGAAATTGATTTTTTTTCCTCGGAGGACTCATTCATTCTCACATCTGCTTTGCAGGACTGGATAGTACTGCTGCAACAGGAGTTATTGACACCTTGCGCGATTTGGCAGATTCAGGCAAAACTGTTGTTGCCGTTATCCACCAGCCAAGCCAGTATGTATTTGCCTCATTCGATGATCTGCTCCTCGTATCGGAAGGAAGGCTCATGTATTTCGGCGAATCCTCGAAAGTTCGAGACTGGATGCAAAGGCATGTGACACCAGCTCCAGCAGACATGGGGACGGCTGAATTCATCTTGGATTGTATTTCAAAGGCCGAGATGGTTGGAGAGAGTCACGATGTGGTCACTATGCGACTCAGCAAACTTGCCGAGCTTGCCCAGAGCGAAGGTGTCGATATTGGAAGGACTGATGGTCATCCCATACGTTTTGTTGGGAATTTTGGTCAAGGGCCTAGGGCGAACGTTTTCGTTCAGTTCAAACTGCTTTTTCGACGAGCGCTACGCGAAAATTTCAGGGGTAAAGCCAAGTTGATAATTCAGACGGTTCAACAAATATCTTTGGGTCTCATCTATGGTGGAATTTATACAATCGGTCGGAACCAGGTATGTAAAGCTTCACTTGATTTGTCGAAAGGCTCTGAACATCTGACAGTAAATGCGATTTCAATTAATTTCTAGTCTTCGATTCAAGATCGATTTGGGATTTTATCCCTCATTGCTATTGGGTCGGCAAATATGGCTATGGCATCGACGCTGAGAGCTTTTCCGAAGGAAAAGGTCATAATCCAGACTGAGTTGGCTGGCAAACTCTATGGAACGTTACCGTACTTTATAGGGAAAGCCATATCGGAAATTCCACAGACGATCTTCTTCAACTCCCTCTTCGGGTTTCTGGTTTCAGGACTGACAGGACTCAACACTACTGTGAAAAAGCTGCGACGATTTCTCGGATTGAATTCTCTGCACGGTTTGACCGCTCAGTCAGCTGGTCTTGTAATCGGTGCGATAAGTCCAAACTCGGACACAGCTCTTGCTCTGTTCCCTGCATTCATGGTGTTGAATATAATCTTTGATGGGAAAAATATCGCTGAAGAGAACATCCCTCGACTTCTCAGATGGGTTCCGAAGGTTGGACTGATTCGCTGGGGGTTTGAAGGGCTGTGCTTGAATGAATTTGAAGGTCTTGATTTTGACGTCAGTGGTCCTCGCAGAGGTCCTGTCGCCCGAAATGGTGAAGAGGCTCTTTCGCGATTCGGCCTTGAAGGAAAAAATCTCGGTGATGTGGTGAAGGCTCAAGCTATCATAACCACCACTTGCTGGTTCTTGAGCTTTGTGGGGCTTTCATTGACGAGGCAGCGGTTCCAGTTGATGGCACTTCCCGCAGAAGGTGAAGAGAATGAGCTAGAGAAGCAAGAAGTCAATGCTGAGAAATTCATGAAGAAAACTGAGTGATTTGGGTAGTGGTTGAAGACCAACGGTTAGATGTGTCCACAGAACTCGAGGCGTAGTGAGAGGGACTGTGACATGTGGTGCTCATTCGTAATCAATAGGGTAGTCGTGAGCTCGGAGTCGTGCTTTGAGTAGAGATGAAGTACTGCGTATCATACAGCGTTGCTTTTTTTGTCTCGCCTTCCACGACTACACCGACCTCATGCCTTGTGACGCCAGGTTTATTTTAAAAATTTCCTTGTCCAGAGGTGGTCGGGAATATTCATATACAACACTGTTTGTTTAGGATATGTTAATGCCGTTGAACAGGGAACCCAATCGGCATGCCAGCATCGGACTTCCCACCTATGCATCTGTGAAGGTACGCACGTTGTCTCCTGAGAGTACCGTACCGCAGGGTGGGTTCAGTACGCGGGGGTTGTCAATCGAATGAGTAAAGTACCTTGTATGCAATGACACATTGTTGCTTGGAGCTTGCGGCAAGGAGAAGGAACAGTAAAAGTAAAGATGGAACGGTGAGTCGTTCGTCGTATGGATGGCTTGCACTTATCCTGCTGTCCATGTGAATGATGGCGGCGATGTCGACGTAGCTCGAGAAGATAGGATGTTAGTCGTAGTCCGGATTTCAATTTCAATAGTATCAGCAAGAAAAACGCTTGTGATATAAATCATTCTCATGGCGCGTTGCTCTGTCTCTTGTCCAGCTATCAGAAAATTGAGAAACCTGACTCCGCTCTTGGTGAGGGAACTTATGGGGTTGTGTATAAAGCGAAGGATCGAACAACGAATGAAATCGTGGCGTTGAAACGAATTCGTCTTGAGGTGGAAGATGAGGGGATACCATCGACCGCCTTGCGCGAAATCAGCCTCTTGCGAGAACTGAGCCATGAGAATGTCGTGGAATTGAAGGACTGCGTCCAAGAAGACGGAAAACTATATCTTGTCTTTGAATTTCTAGACAAGGATCTCAAGAAGTACATGGAATCTTGTTCTGGCCTCCTCGACCCGTTGCTCGTCAAAAGTTATCTTTTCCAATGCTGCCGAGGATTGGCCTTCTGCCATGCGAGAGGGGTCATGCACCGTGATCTCAAGCCCCAAAATCTTCTGGTGACGAGGGATGGTCGTCTGAAACTTGCAGATTTCGGCCTTGCACGAGCCTTCTGCCCGCCTATCAGACCTCTAACCCATGAGGTAGTTACGCTATGGTACAGACCGCCTGAGATCCTGCTGGGTTCTCAGACATATGCTCCTCCTGTCGATGTTTGGGCTATTGGTACCATATTTGTCGAAATGGTTACTAAGCGACCGCTCTTTCCTGGAGACTCAGAAATCGATCAATTGTTCAAAATTTTTCGTCAACTCGGAACCCCAACTGAAACTGTCTGGCCTGGTGTCAAGCAGCTTCAAGATTGGAATACGGCATTTCCAAACTGGCAGAAGGCTCCGTATGCCAGGAACGTGACGGATCACCTGGACCACCTTGGACTTGATCTTCTTGAGCGGTTCTTGGCCTACAGCCCCAAGGATCGAATTACGGCGAAGGAGTCGCTCAATCATCCTTACTTTGATGATTTGGACAAGGAGAATATTTGAATTTAAAATGCAGATCAGCTTCCACACGGTGTTTCACGGTGAACTAGCGCTGCTCACATACGCTTGGTGAAATCCAAACGTCATGCTCAGAGGTTATCACGCGCAAAACTATGCTTTCTATGCTCTCGTAGCCCTTTCACCTTAGCCGCACGCACATTATATTCCAAATAGCAAATGATTCTATTCGGAAGGTCTACGTGTACGGGGTCCCTGGTTATCTTTGGCCCATAACGTGTTCGACTATCAGTGAATATGGCATGAACTGCACCATCAGTGTCAGATAGGTATGCTGCCATAGTTCAGTGATACTTTCATGCTTACGTACATTGCATACATCAAGCCATATGAATCTTTGTGACAGCGAGGGTTGGTCTCGAAGGGGTGGGGTTTGATGTCGTACCGTAGTCGAAAATGACAGTGAACCCCTCTGCTCCGAGGAACGGGCCCGTGTTGCCCATCACGACAACGGCACAATACGGTACCATACATACTGTGTTGATACATACGGTATTCATTATTCATACGTCATTTCCTTCGGTTCGCATATTTCGTCATATCCAATCAGAGTTCTGTGTTTCTTGTGTCCAGTCTTCCGCCGCCCTTTTTTGGGCTGATTTTGTGCAATTTCGTTGACCGTTCTCCGCCGTTTACTATGGGATCGACACGATTATTTCACGCGTGTCATTCCAATTTCCAGTTCGATATCGTGGGAAGGTGCGCTTTCGTGACTCGGGAGCGCTCGAATTGATCATAGGTCCCGTGGGACGAGGAACCGGCCATCCAAATACTTCGCCATCATCGTGCACCATGCACGTGCCCGCATCTGATACGTCCCGGACAAATTAGCGACCTTCTACGAATCTCGATCCATCAATTTTTCTGTGCCAGATTCTTGTCCCTGCCATCGTCACTGTCAGTTGAGAAGTGGACCTTTTCGTTTTCAGGGAGGTACCCCACACAGATAGACTAATTACCCACTAAGTTTCACAGTCTTTATTCAGGGGTCTATCCAGCAAAATGGCACCTGCAGAAATGGTCCCCCCCGCTTCACCAACGTCGGCTACTGATTCTGTTCACACTCTTGAACTGGGAATGTTGAGAGGCGAAGGGGAAGCGGGTCGCGGCTGGTCGAATGGTGACATTCGGCCTGAGCTCTTTCCAGCGACGCGCAACGGGCGACTACAGTTGTACAGCTCCCAGCGACGCTTGTTGCACCTTGCCAGTGGCTGGTCGCGAATCGGAACAGGCACGGATGGTAAGGAAGCCTCCGAACTTACTCACGCGGTTTCTTCTTCGAACAGAGGAGCCGCAATTGTTGAAGACTCCAGTTCTGAGGCACTCGCAGTTCGAAGTCTCATCGCTCAGTTGTGCGAGCAATTTTATCGGTTCGGCTGGGCAACAGGAACTGGTGGAGGTGTGAGTATCCGCGTAGGTGGACCAGCTGAAAACAGGCCCTGGAGGGTGTTCGTGGCTCCTTCTGGAATCCAAAAAGAAGACATGATCGGTGACGACGTCTTTGAGCTCGACATGGACTGCAACATCGTTCATCCACCCAAAACGCCCAATCTTCGTCTGTCAGCATGCACACCACTATGGTTCGTCGTGTACAAGCACAGACCCACAGCCAGAGCGGTTATCCATACACACTCAATGTATGCTCAGCTTGCTACCATGCTAGATCCTACCGAGTCCAGGAAGGTTCTCAGTATAACTCACCTTGAAATGCTTAAGGGCGTTGGCCATCATGGCTACGATGATGTTCTCGAGATTCCTATCATCGATAATCGTCCCAGCGAGGATTTACTCGCTGAACAACTAGAGCTTGCCATAAACGCATACCCTAAGTCCAACGCGGTTCTCGTTCGACGACATGGATTGTATTGCTGGGGTGACAGCTGGGAACAGGCTAAGACTCAATGTGAGTCTTTTGATTACCTGTTTCAGGCAGCTGTGGAGATGGCCAGACTTGGTTTAGATCCAGGTGCTCCCCCGGCGCACGGAACTTATCGTGAGGACGACGAAGTAGAACCGAAAGCGAAACGTCAAAACATTGGGTTCAATGGTCTCGGAAGATGCGACAATGCTGTCGATCTGGTGTCGAATAAACTTCCCATCTTGCCTCGTGATGGAAAAATTCTTCTCCTGGATATCGAAGGTTGCACCACAGCAATTTCCTTTGTTAAAGATACACTGTTCCCATACGTCTTGTCTCACCTCGACGATTACATCTCGCGTTTAGATCCTATGGAATTCGGCCTGTTGGCCGAAGCACTCCATAGCGACCTGGTAAATGCAAAAGTCGCCGAGACTGTGGATACAAGTGACCCAGCGGCCATGGTTCGTCTCATGGTGCAGAAAGACTTAAAGGTGGCTTCCCTGAAGAGGATGCAAGGCCAGATGTGGCGAAGCGGGTACGAGAAGGGAGATCTCAAGGGTCACGTATACCCTGATTTTGTACATATGGTGAACTGGATGCAGTCACACGGAGTGAATATCTATATTTATTCGTCTGGCAGTGTAGAAGCCCAGAAGCTGCTTTTTGGCTACTCTGAGGAAGGTGATCTTACCGCGGGGATCGAAGGACATTTTGACATTACTACTTCTGGCAACAAGAAAGATCCATCTAGCTACTCGAAAATTGCCAGAGATATCGGTGTCTCGCCTTCGCAGATTGTATTTTGCAGCGATTTGGAAGACGAGTTGCAAGCTGCAAGGCTGGCTGGAATCGGTCACACAGTGATGACGATCCGGCCGGGAAACGCCCCCTTGACGGCGAACGGACGAAAGGAATACGTATCCGCGTTTTCTTTGCTACAATTATGCGGTGTGTAGTTGGCTTGCTTCTCGATGATGGTTGTCTACGAGAAAGATTTTGGACGTATACAATCGTAGTTGCATAACTGAACTTCAATAACCATGCTGAATCTTATTTATTCCTGAAGGACCCCGTTGGTGATACTGTGTTTACCGAACATGAGGGGCATTAACTCCGGTTGCTCGGGGGATCGAAGTCGACAGCCGTTCCGATGACCATCGACAAACTTCTTGGATGATGCTATACCTGTACAATTGTAGATGCATAACCGACCTTCAACAATCATGCTGTCGATGACCCCTATCGTGATATTGTGTTCGCAGAACATCCAAGGGCATTAACTCGGGTTGCTCAGAGGATCGAAGCGGGCAGCAGTTGCGATGACCATCGACGCTTGTCTTGGATGATTTGTAGGGCTATTTTGGAAACATCACAGATGAAGACTTGGTAGGCGTGTAACTCGTCCTTGTGAGCTGCACATTCCTCGACGGAGGCTTTTCTTCTATTTCGTTCCAATTTTTAGGAGCATCGTCCCTGAATCGAACCCATTCCACCACAATAGCGAAGCGATGGATAGTCACTGCTGTATCCGCATGAACTAGACAACGACGCTGCGCGCGGGGGTAGTTTTGGTTTCCGTTCCTGATTGGTCGGCCGACGAGACACTCTGAAATACAAGCCATCTTTGGAACGACGAACAATACAAGCCATCTTTGGAACGACGAACATCGTCACTCTTTCAATCACAAGTACAGAAGCGAAAATAGCTGAGGAGTATCCCTTCAGTATCAGAAGCGATGGGGTTTCAGCTTTCATAGCTTTGTTTTCATCTTTGAAGCTGATGTACCTGGAGCAACCCCAAAAAACGTGACGAGGAGTCGTGTCAAGAGAAAGTGTGAAGCGGTTGGAAAGAATGTTTTCCAAACAAAGTCAATCCTGGCCGCCATATTCTCTTGAAGAGTCGTGCTCCGTCGTTTGCATATTCCTGTCGACGTTCTCCGTGGAGGGGCGTCATTCACTGTCCTCTGAGAACGGTAGCTAAGCGATTCCAATCGGAGTTGAAATCCACTCTTTCAACTCGTTTGACCTCTATGGCAACATGAGCATATGGAGCTACTAAATCTGCGCATGTATTCTATTGAATAATTGATGTTCTTGCATCCGAGTGGATCTCATTTTTTTCACGAGAAGACATCCTCGACACTCACAACGCCTCGCACCCTCCATGTAGAGCTGCGAATAAACACTCGTTCGCATCGTCGAATCATTGACATCCACTAATCAAAATTCCAGTTTGGCCTTCGGATCCTTCTCCTTGACACCTCCGATGACAGAAGCAAACAAAGACTGCTTACGCTCCCTTCCGCCTTCGTCCGAAGTTCCTGTTGGTTGAGGAGCCGTGAACGGAGAGTTGCTCAGTGAATTCAAAGCTGAAATTGCTTCAATGGCATCAAATTCTTGAATGTTGAGAGAATTCTTGTTTGGTGAAGAGAACGGAGGAGGATTCGGATCGTGTGCGAGTTCCATTGGATCATCGAGTTTCGCTCTGCTTGCTTCATCGTGGATGTTGAAGGCACTAAATCGAAGCTCATCACCACTGGGCTCTGACATGAGGCGCATGACTGAGTTTGGAGCAGGAGAGTAAATAGGATTAGGAGTGAGGGCAAATCCGGCCCTTGAAGGGCCCGGGGAGCTACGAAAACCAGGCGAGAAACCAATGGGTGTCCCAGCTGTAGTGAAAAAATTTGGTTTGTTAGGTGTCATGGGGGGCTGTCCCGGAAGTGCATTTTCCTTCGATTGACGCTTCTTCTGAGACTCTGACAATGACTCGCCGCCATGTTTCCGATAAGAGCTTGAAGATCTTATGTCAGAGGTCTCTATGTCCGATTGCTTGTATTGGCCTTTTGCCGTGCCACCTAGTACTCTTGATAGTATGCTCGACGTAGCAAGACTACCAGCCTTCTCAGTTGCAGCGGACTCCTGTTTCGACGCTTCGAGCTGCAGCTGGGAGAAAACACTCGTCGAATAGCTTTCTGTATGATCATCTCTTGAAAGCCCCTTTCGAGGGCCTGGGCTCTTGGCTAGATGGGTTACGATGGCGTCAGCCGCCTGACTCTCGTCTTCATTCTCGAGCATTCGTTTCATGCGCGACATTTGCGACCACTCATCGCTAGTTCCCTCTACAAGCCTTTCGAACGCTGCGCGGGAAGTGGTATCCTGCAAGTACCCCTCCAGTTTTGACTTGTCGGCGATATTCGCGTATTTTGGCAAACGCGAGGGTTGGACTGGAGCAGAGGATGTCGATTCACCGATCGGAAGGTTCGCCTGGTTCGTAGGTTTCGTACTACATGTTTCATTGCTCGGTAGTCCAGGTCGTGACACCGGCGCAGCCTTTCGCTGGAGGCGAACGATCTCTCGCTTGGAGGTGGGCGAGCACTGTGGTTTGGTAGTCTGGGCACTTCCAGCATTGAGAACGTGGGCTGGCTGTGTCAACGGAGGCCTTAGAAAAGCAAGCGAGGCGGCTGCCTTCTCTATGCTCATTTGCGGGTCGCCAGTGACAGAAACAGGAAGCGAGTTTGACGGAATGGATCTGTGATTGCTCGATTTCGGGTCACTTCCGATCGACGAGCCAATCCCACGAGACTTCTGTGTTGAAGAATCGGACCTGGCGCTTCGTGCGACTGTCGCCTTTACTCGACGTTCAAGGACCTGATACCTTTTCCGGAGATGTCCTCGATCGCGATGTGGCATCAGTCTCGCCCCGAGCTCAGCCCACATGTGACCCATCAATGGAACAGCCTTGAGGAGGGTTAGATCTTCTTCGAACGACCACCGATGTACATTTAGAATCGCAGGTGGCTCCACCGTGGTCAGTTTCAAGGCCCTTACTTTTTCTTCGTCAATATCGTCCACAGACTCAAGTTTCGGCGGCTTTTCAAGATTACCCTTTGGGTCGATTTGGATTCCGTGTGCCTTGTACAGCAAAAGGCATAGCTTGGAGTATCTCTGGGAAATACTGTTTACTGATCGATCGGGAAGATAGCGATCGGCGATCAGAATCCACTGCTTTTCGCCGTACAAGTTTACCCCCCGCAGGACAAGGTTATCTTCCGCACTGGTAAAGATCCCTTTGGTTCGCCTTACATGCGCCTCTTGTTCCTCAGTCAGAGGCGGTTCAAAGTCACCATCCAATATCTCCTTCGCATCGGAAAAGTTGTCAGTCAACGGCAAAACACCGCAAAGATAACTGTCGTCGACGGCTGCCGATGCTTGACGCAAGACCATCGTGCAAGCCTCTCTGTGCGAGGGAGAATCCAAAATATTCCCGTTTCCCTTGATTCCTTCCACGCTTTTGTCAATCATGGCAAAAGTATCCTTTAGCCTCATCAAACCTGGGATATCAAAAGCTGTCCGCTTTCCGTTGTACTGCGAATTCAACTCAAGCTTCTTGGTGAATGCCGCGCGTGTAAGTCGTCGGTCTTTCTCTGCTATATGGTCGTCTTCCTTGAACTTTGCTAACAGTGACCGTTTCGCACCACGAGAACTTGAGAGCTGTATCGAATTTCGAATGGCATCTTTTCGATTTTCGTCAAGATCCTGGAGCATCCCCACAGCACCATCAAGAATTTCAGCCAGATCATCGGCTGTTTCTCCTGACAAAAAGTCAGATTTGTCTCTGTTGAGCTTTTGGGTGTGTGCTGCGCGCACAGCAAGAACTGCCTGCTGAACCAATAGCTGATAGTGCCCAGTGAGCAGGGAACGCAGTTGCTGCGACTGGTGATAAGTCACCTGCGTCTTGGTTCCATGTCGTGCCGTCTCCCTTAAAGGTGTCGAAGGAGATAGTGCTTTGAGATTGGACGGTGATAAACTAGACTTGCCGAACGAAGGCTTTAGCGTGTTCGGGCTCAGCTGCGTAGCTGCATTCAGGGGCGAGGGCACGGCACTTTTCTTGGAAGGTATTAGGGAGTGCACGGCTGCTTCCATGTCTTCTTCTAGAAGACTGCCAAGCTCTTCTTCAAGGCTCTTGTATATATCTATTTCAAAATCGGGTAGCGACATCGGAGATGACGTTAGAGACTGGGTGAGACCTTGGCCGGCTTCGTTGGGCATGATAGAATGCGAAACTTCCTGTGGTAGAAGGGCATCTACATCATCGTCTTCATCGTCGTCTTCATCATCTTCTTCGTCGTCCGATAAATGAAACTCATCCTCTTCGTCGTTGTCCAACGATCCACCGACGAGCGACGAATCATCAAGGCCTAGGCTCTTAACAAACTTAATATAATCGTCGTCAGTCTCATTGAAGACGCTGATGATTGCATGTCCTTGTGCTGTCGTAGACTGCGACGGTAACGCTTCTGTGGCTGCAAGGGAGATCTTTCGTATCTTGGTAGGGGGCTGCTCGAATCGGTTCTGAGCGACCGCCGATGAGAGAGGTTTATACGATGCAGTGATTCCCCCGTTGCCGCTGGGAAGCTTCCGTTTGGATCCCTTAGAAGTTGTTGAGCTCAGGGCATACGCCCTGGCTTCAGCTTTGAGTCTGGCCTCATGATCTGGGTCCATCGTCCAAAAAAGGTGTAGTCCGAGCGAAATTCAAAGGGGAAGATTGATAACTGTAAATGCACGGCCAAGCCTTCTGTTTTTCCTGGAGAATGAGTGTCTTCGTGACTAAAGGGGTTCCTACGATGTCTTTGGAGGAGAATGGAGAGGAAAGATAGGTTTGTAGACGCTTGAAGGTTGGAAGCAGTGGCCTGTTGACCAACGTTGACGTATCGTTTCGATACGTAGATCCAGTAGGACGCAATGAGTAAATGCCGCACAATCGCGCGAAAAGGTTTCGATGTTGGCGCCCGCAAAAGTGGAAAGCGACGCCAAAGCATGGCGCGAAAAAAGGTTGAGATTCGAAAGAAAAGGGGAATGCAATTCAGGGGAAAGATCTCCGAAACATATCACATACATATCCTCCGAATACTATGTTCATACATACCTTAGAGAAGCCAATCGTCTTTTGGAGTATGTACATACACATGTATGATATGCTCCGAATGTCGCCGCGACCCGCAACGGTCGAAAGCAACCATGCCGTCGGAACACAAAATAATTGTATCATACATCTTCTACTGTAGGATGGGAAACACGGCGACGACTCCTCACGATGGCGATGAATTTGCAGAGTTCGACGGAATTGAGACGCTTGGATATCGAGTCTTGGGCGTTCAACCCAGCTCTCCCGCTTCCAAGGCGGGGCTCGTGAGCTTTTTCGACTTTCTCCTCGGCGCAAACGAGCAGATGTTGCTAGGAAGCGGAGAGGGGCTTAAGGAGGGAGATGAATACGACGACGTCGACTTCCCGGCTCTCTTGCAGGCCAACAGAGGCAGTGTAGTCGAATTGCTCGTCTGGAATATTAAGGTAGGTTTTGACTGTGACAAACAGTAAGTATCATTCCGTCACTTTGCTTCCTTGGCGCTCTCATTCGTTGCAATCGACAGGCGCAAGAGAAAAGACTAGTTGAGCTGACGCCAAGCGATGACTGGGACGGAGCTGGGTTATTGGGTGTGACAATCAAGCTTGATGACTATGGCGGAGCTGACGAACGATTGATTCGAGTACTCGACGTGGAAGAGGGTTCTCCTGCGTCAGAGGCCGGATTAATAAAGGAAAAGGATTTTATGTTGGGGACGACGACTCAGAACTTCAGCGATGTGTCGATTCTAGCAGAAGTATTGGAGGATCATATTGACCAAATCGTAGAAATTTATGTGTACAACTCAGAGACCGATGTCGTTCGAGTCGTGACCTTGATGCCAACTGTCTCGTGGGGAGGGATCGGTCTGCTGGGGGCTGAAGTAGGTACCGGATATCTGCATCGTTTACCAGCATCATGCCGGTCAACTATTGGGAAATCGGTCGAGCGAAAGGTGAGGTGGACGAGCAGCGGTGGTCCTGACGGCCATGTCGAAATGGAACCCCAGCTTGAAATGGAAATGGACCTCACATCTTCCGGATGTACATCTCCGGAAGATGGCGCGCGTCAACCACATGAGCTGGGAACGAGGGAGGAAACTGTTGCAGAATTCGTGGACCAAGAGCCGATCTCGAAACTCGCTGTCCCAAAAAAAAAGATTGTGGCAGAGACGGCTGGCGGAGATAATGCACGTGGAAATGACAGTGAGATCACTGCCTCGTCTCCACGCACAAGTAAACCACAGGTCGGTACTATCACTGGTTAAGGTATTTGTGTACTCAATTCATCCAGGCGTGAAATCAGTTCCACTCCACGCGGTACTCGTATTCTCAATAGGATTCTTCTCGGCGCGCGCAAAGTCTTTATTCCCACTACGATGGACGAAGCTGTTTCAGACGGATCTCAAGCGGGAGTATTAGATGCGTCGTTTTGCCCAGCAATCAGACCATATGCACTAGCGATAGAAGAAAAATAAGAATCTTCCATATGGTGGGCCAAAGCTTCGCCTCTGAAGAGAGCGTTCACCATCTCGACTTCTCGCTCCGTAAACGATTTGTCTATTCCGATGAGACTCGAAATATCCGAGGCTGTCACGGCAGCCAACCGCTCCGTAACCTTGGATGCGATTGTTTCAAATTGACCAAAAAAATTCTGGCTGGTTTCGTCTTGGGTCGTTGAGTCACCTTTTGCCGCGTTTAGTAGATCACCCAGAAGGGTTCCGTCGGCAGTGGGGCTGGCTGTCAACTGTGCCCAATCACGTACCGGGCATGCTTGACCGTCGCTTTCATTTTCAATCCAGAGAAGGCCTCCAGAATTCTCGTCGGTTTCGGCTTCGACGAGCACCGTTCGGCCACAATGATCATAATCAATCGATAACGCTCCTATAGTCCGAGGCATTCGGGCAACAACGTCCCTTCCATTGACCACCCGATACGCCTGGCTGATCCGGCCAGATTGAAGCAGCTCATCAAATTTCTTCGAGAAGGCTCGGTTCCCTACACGAGGAGAGCCGAAATTGTAGACACGCAATGATTTGGGTCTGGGGGGGCCCATCGACGCCTCCTTTCGCCCGATTTCGCCGACTATGGTATTCGTCAGTACCTTCCACCAAGGTTCGGAATCATCTGTTGTAGGTAAGGCTCGTCCAGCATCGATTCCATACTCTCCAATGTCTGCGGTAAACAAAGTTGCCAGGGCACCTCCCTGTGAAACATCGTTAGCGTAAGGGAAGAACAACCTGAACAGAACCGCCGAACACCTACCAGGCTATGTCCGGTCACGAGCACGTCGTAGTCAGAAATACTCTCGTAAGGGCCGGGTGTAGCCAAAAGAAGCTCTTTCAATCGCCGAGAAATAGAGCACAAGGAGCGCCGAAATCCGACATGAACCTTCGGAGTTTCTGGGTTTTTGGGATCCTGACCTTCCACCCAAGTCTCCTGCGTTATGGAAGCGTCCGTCAACAAGTCGATCGGGGCGCAGGTTCCGCGGAAGCTAATTACAACAAGCTTCTTCTCGAGCGATCTGTACACCGCGCAGCAACCTCCTGTTTCTGAGTGATTGATGAAAAAGCAGTGCTCGAGATCATTACCGCTTAACTTTCCGTTATCCGTTGAATCCTTCGATAATTGATCAGTCAAAAAACTCTCATACAGTGAACCCCAATCGATTCCAGGCATACCACCTGTGACAACATACCGATTCCGACGAGGTGACACATTCGGGATGGGCAAATAGCGAACGCGAGCGGTTATCCTACCCTTTACTTGACCTTCATACATCGATCCCAAGCCTGCGCCCACTGCAGCTCCAAATGGTCCTGCGACCAACGCACCCACGGTCGCTCCGGTTGCTATCTGAGAATTTTTGTTTTTGATTCTTGGCTTGGAAGTCAACTTGAGATCACCCTCCCATGCCTGTGTGTTCGCTTGGACTGCGTTCAAAATTTCATCCCCAACGTCGCCGTCTCCCAAATCTCCGGCTTGTATCTTTCGAAGAATTTCTGACTTGAGTTTAGCAATAGTTTCCTCCTGGGAATACTTGACCTGTGGTATGATCTTGGATAGTGCAGTATACGTAGATCCAAGTGGCGATCCATCTCCGATAACGTCGTCGTCGAAAAGAGTAAATAGAAGAATGACGCTTGCTGGATCTTGAACGTAAATGTAGAACGGCTCGGGCTCAGGCCAAACAGCAGACGCATCTTTGCTCCATGACTTCTTTATGTGATACGGTGGCGCTTTTCCTGTCTTCTTCTTTTCGGCGATCGATCTGCGTTCGTCGATGTTGGCCCACGCCGTGCTGCTCTTACCAATATGCGCAGCACCTGATAGATCCAAAATACCTTCGTGATAGCCTTGCTTTAACAGAACTACGTCCTCTTTCCACTGTCCCTCGATAGCAGCAACCATGATCGAGGCATCTGCTCCACCTCCAGTGATAAGCGAATCCAGCTGATCATTCCCCTCCGGCAGCCCACTGCACTTTATCGGAGTAACTTCAACGAGTCCCTTGTAAAGTGACCTCGTGAATGCTTGTGACAGAAAAGCAACATTCATTCCCTTAGATCCCTTTTCCCACCGTGTGGAGTTTGCAGGCGGTTCCACATACGCATCGAAGGCAAGCCCACCGCAGAAGAGAGCAACTTCCCGGTCGAAAGCGCCCGTTGCGACGTTTGGAATACTGGGATCCCCAACATCCGAATCCTGTTGGAACTGAGCACGTAACCTTAGGCTTCGAGTTTCTGTTTGCACCCATATCTTGTCGACGATTCTGGAAACCAAGGCGATCGAATGCGTCCCAGTTGCCCTTGGAATTATAAACCCTTCAAGGTAGGCAAAAGTTGAAGCAGATCCAAGCGCCAGAAAAGTAAACGTCGACATAGATTTCATTGCCAGCGAATGACGGTAAGTTGACACCTATCGACTTCACTTGACTCTACTTCCCGCCAGACACTTTCGCTGGCAGTATCCCGCCCTTCAGCTAGCAGTACGACGACGGTGAAAGAAAGGCAGACGCAATAGGTAAGGAGAGGGTACTATGAATTCTGGGGGCACTGGCAACAAGCATTCCTTGCCGACAGCGTTACCCGGTTTGCTTACGCGATAGAATCCCTTGCGTACGGTAACTGTAAGCTTGTGTGGGATGTGTGTTGCAAGTATCACTGTCACTGTCATCAGACTATTTGCATATGCATACATAACTTTATGAGTACAGTAGATGGATACGACAGTGAAAGTGACAAAAAGTACGACATCTTGTGACGAATGGTTGATGGTCCTCCTCTGTCGTCGTTTGCGCAGGGCCGATAATCCGTGACTCGTTAGTCACGAATGCAGAACACCACGATACTAACGTGATACGACGTTGATGAGAAAGTAGGTATCCAGTCATAGCTTATGGGCATCACAATTGATGTCAACATGCCTAATTAAGTCATAAAAAAGACATTGGAGCTTTATTACGCTTATCTTTGAGCAAGAGAGAAGATAGGACGAGAAAAGAGAATTCCAATAAACTTGACCAAAAGGATTAGAAAGACCATACACCATATTGATATTTTACGTGTTTTGGGGTGGTTTTTGTCACTTTTTGACCAATGCGATTAAAAAGTATATGCCTTTGAAGTAGATTCTAGGATGCTAGGTAATCCTCGCTTCAAAAACTTATGGGCTAAGTCTCTCTCCATAGCTAGAATGTAGACGACCCCAAAATTTTTGCCTTTGATACATCACGGTGACTGTGACAGTGGCAGTGACAGTGAATGCTAAACGTCGTATGTATGTCACGTATACTTATACCTGGGTATATATCATCGCAGTTGCGACAAGGATGAGACAAGGCCATGCGCCCGTCAGCTCAATCGAGAGCGCCATGGTTGGAGAGGCGGAAGACATTGCAGAAATGCAGCAAGCGGTTGCCGTCATTCTTCGTCCACTTTCGATAGTTCCGAACACAGTTGTTGATCGCTTTGTAAGTTCGGAAGTTACGATATGCCTGCCAATTTTCTCCTGTATTGAGCCTCCGAAGAAACTTCAATCCGAAGAAACTTCAATCGCCGGTAAAGAGACGCATAAATTGATTGCAAAAGTTGGTCTTCCGAATTGCATCCGTTGGGTGGTCTTGCCGGCTCGGCATACCTTCCTAGTTGGTTTTTGTTTTAGCGTTCTGACTCCCAAGTTATCTTTCCTTCTTCAGCCTACACCCCTCTCTGCTACCTTCCAATCATGGCCGCTCGCGTCGATGAAGAGTATGACTATCTGTTCAAAATTGTGCTAATTGGCGACTCTGGCGTCGGGAAATCCAACTTGCTGTCTCGATTTACGCGAAATGAATTCAACCTTGAATCAAAATCCACGATTGGCGTTGAATTCGCCACAAAGTCCATTCAGGCCGAAGGCAAAACTATCAAGGCTCAGATCTGGGATACCGCTGGACAAGAGCGCTACCGTGCCATTACCTCGGCGTACTATCGAGGTGCTGTCGGTGCGCTGTTGTGTTACGATATTTCCAAGCACTCAACCTTTGAAAATGTTGAACGCTGGTTGAAGGAGCTCCGTGACCATGCGGAGGCCAATATTGTTGTCATGTTGGTTGGAAACAAGAGCGACTTGCGTCACTTGAGAGCCGTTGAAACTGATGAGGCTATGGCCTTTTCGGAGCAGCACAATCTGGCCTTCATTGAAACTTCTGCTCTGGACGCAAGCGGCGTCGACACCGCATTCCAGCGAATTCTAACAGAAATCTATCGTTTGATGTCTCGTCGAAATGTGGCAGCAGAAGAAGCGGCAAACCAACCGTCTTTGACTGCCGGGCAGACCATTAGTCTAAGCCAGGGCGGAGCGAAGAAGAGTGGATGTTGCCAAGGAGTCTAGAGCTGAATTGTCACTAAGGCAAACCTTGGATCTGGAGTTTATGCTATTGTCTTATTTTTGTCTTAGTTCGTTCTTCGAGGGTACATAGGTCGATTTATGCCAATTATGGTACACTCACCGTCTGTGAAGCCGTTGAAAACATCCCAAGGGATTATTGTTATTATGAGCCACATTGAGTGTTTCTGAAGGACCTATCGTGAGTGCGAGAGACATTGAATTGTTTCACGCCTACTCGTGGTCCTCTTTTTCAAAGATACGCTTCACCTTTGCTTTGATCGAGTCAGCTTGACGCGTTTCCAGTTCCTTTTCGGCGTCAGCCCCGAGCCCCAACCACGTCGGTGGAGTATGTCCGGCGAGCGACTCAATCCACTGAACGCAGTCATCCATCGAGCTTCCCTCAGGCAAAACGGGAGACTCCCCGAGTCCAGGAACGAGCTTAAAGTTGAGGTCATAAGCTTCGGACACGAAGACTGTGTTTACCAATTTGTCGAGAACCAGCTGATCCCCAGGCTCAGTAACGCGACCCCCAAACACGCCCTTGCGAAGCGTGGAACGGATAGCATCCCAAGGTAGCTTCTCTGGATCCAGAGTCGATTTGTCGATGCCCGTGTCTTTAATCAACGAATCGATACTACAAAAAACATAATTCATCAGTCGGATAATGTGAAATCACAAGGCACCAAATAGCCAGAAGAAGTACGTACACATCCAAACCATGAAGAGCATCTGCCTCAGTAAACTCATATTTCTCGGACCAACCGTTTGGAATGTATCTCAGTCGTTCCTGGATCACTGCGTGTGTCCAGGCCAGCAAAAGGTAGAGTCTGTTTCGTACGGGGTTTTCAAGTCGAGCCCGAGAAATGCTGCTGAAGAAACGAGCCATCGAGGCACGTATGCCTGTAGGAGCTTCGGCGACAATAAGATCACACAGTCGGAGCAATCCAGTTGGCAGCTTTGGATTAATCTCGCTTGTGATGAAGATACGGAAGTCCTGATGAGTGCTCTGGCTGAAAGTCTGAAGCTTCTTCACAAAAGTTTCACGTAGCCAATCAGTACAAAGGTGGACATTCTTTAGCATCACCCAATTTCCTCGCTTGGAGGCGGTCGTGAGCATCGTTTCTGCAATTTCGTAGCCTTCGGTACTACCCATAGCAACAGAAGAAAGCTCCATTTTGGCTTCTCGTGCCATGGCCTCGACACGACCGCTAACGTCGTGACCCGGAGCGCTACACAAGAGCAAAGGGACATATGGACCAAGCTCATCTTCTGTAACATGAAGCAACTCGTTCAATCCACGCCCCTGCCAAGGATAATTCCCTCCGAAAACCGCAAACTGAGATATGAAGTCTACTGATGAAGCGATGTCACCACCTCCAATCGTTTCATCACCGGTGTAGATGCGAGCAAGGAGTGTGGAAAAGACGATCTTGTCATCGGAGGATAATCCTCGTGCAATCCGAGCTGCCACTTCTTTGAAAAGAGCATCTTTCAGCAAGGTGATTCGGTCTGCATCCGTACCACTACCTTTGTTCCTGTCAAGGACATCACCGATGATTGCCATGAATGTGGTTGCGCTGAATTCGTAAAGAAAGCTGATGTCACGGAGGGCTCCGAGAAGCACAAATAGTTTGCGGCAAAGCACGGCCAAGGGCTCGAATCGGGAGACTGCGCGATGTACCTCAGCCATGACTTCGTCGCTCTTCGCAATCTGTTCTTCTACTTGAGCCCCTTCCTTCATCAAGACTTCCATACCGGCTACAACCTGATCGTCGTCAAGAATGCTACCTTCGCACGCACTTATCTTTACCAACATCTTGTCCTCGAGTTCCCGCAGTTTCACATTCTGTTCGCCCTGCAACTTAAGGAGTCCCGACCTAGTATCAAAATAGACAAGTGAAATTAGAGGTATTCTGACGATTTAAACGTTTCCACGTGACGACTCACCTTTGAATCTCAAGTTCAGGTTTCTCAATCTTTACGATTTGGCTCAGACTTTGGCTCTGCAAGCTCGCCGGAGTCACGCTGAAGTTGATTAGCGTGACCCGGGAGCAAACATCAGGGGTAAGCTTGACTGCCGGATTCTTTGTACTCAAAATGATCTTGAAATTTGGGCTGTAGTCAATCTCTTCGGTTCCGATGCGAATGAGGGTACGTCCACCGGTTCGCTGGAGCTCTTTGTTCAGTAGAGGGTTTAGAATGGGGTCGATATGCTCAACGTTTTCCACGAGCAGGGCAGTCCCAAAGCGAACGGCGCTTGCTAGTGTCTTCATGAAAGCCTTGTCGAGGAAACTAGTTTTTTGGATTTTGTCGTCGCTGTACTTCTTCATAATGAATGCTATAGCATGACCAGATGGATCGATGACTAGAGGAAATCGTACAGCGTGGTCGAGAATCACCCCATTTTCGAGGCTCAGTTGATCATCAGGCAGTCCCTCTGCCTGCCACTTCAGTCGGGACGACGCCTTGCTCAGCGACTCGATCACCCCAAGGTCTTCGCGGAACTCAATACCCAACACATCCAACGCATTCTTCCACCTCTGCATTAGTAGAGATCTGTTCTTAAAATCGAAGAAACCAGAGTAAGTGAGAAACGCGGCCATGAGCAAGCCATCTCCGACTAAGCCCTTTAGAATTGCTTGAAAGCCATCCGAGCTCTTTTGCCACCGTTCGCTTTCATGACCCAAGGATTTTAGAAGGCTCTCGGCACGCTCAACTTTCGTCGAGACAGTTTCCATCTCGGCCTTTAGAGCTTCTACATCGCGAATCAGCACTGCATAATCAGACTTATATTGTGAGATCGAAGCCTCCAAGGACTCAACTTCGGCCTCGACAGTCTCGAGTTTGTCCTTGACGCTCTTGGCTTCGTTTTCCAGCTGTTCTACCTCGTCCCGTAATGGCTGAATTCGATTATAGACAGTTGAATACTTGATTTGGGATTCTGCCCATTGGAAAAGAGGACCGCATGCCTGGCTGGATCGCATTACTGCCTCTACTGTCAAGTCTGGGTTACCATCCAAGTAGTTGTCTCGGACTTGCTTAATCTGCTTTGCTGATAGTTTGTCAGCATCAAAATTCAAAATACTAGGAATGAAATCACTCTTGCTCAGAAGCTTTCGGACCTCGGCCCAATCAGTCCTTTTCTCACCAAGCATAATGGCTACGCATTCAAGGGTCAACTTAACATTGTTTGGTGGACGCGAAAGAGCTCGGACTTCATCAAGATCACGTTTCTTGATTCCCCGAACACTTGCTTGTGCGCTTCGGAGGGCAGGCTCTGCTTCGTCGAGATCTTTTTGAGCTTCGTTTTTGCGGGTGTCGATTTCAATTTGCTGCTTCTTGACGTCACTACTCATTCTTTCAGCCTCGATCTTTCGTTTCTCCGCAACGTTTTGGTCGGCTACCATTTGCTGGAGCTTTTCGTTCGCGAGGGACTCCTTCTCACGAAGAGCGGTAGTCTTTTGTCCTAGACTCTGCTTTAGTTCTGCTACGTTTTCCTGCGTCTGGCGCAGCTTGTCGAGGCCTGCATTCGTATGGAGTTGCTGGTCTTCAACTTGTTCTCGCCTCGATCCAAGGCAAGACATGAAGTTCTGAATAAGAGTCAGATAGTCTCTTGGGGACAAGAATGTTCTTGTGATGCTACTGGCTTCGCCAGCCGCATCTTGCGCAGTCTCTTTAGCGATGTTGTGGAGCTCCACTAACGCAGCCACAACCGCTTGACGGAGACCACCTGTGTTCCCGTCAAATGCTGCAGCTACTCGCTCCATCAACACCTCTCCCTCCCCGATGCCCCAAGAACCACCTGTGGACTCCGCGTCGCCCATGTCAAGCTTCAACGTGAACTCTTTCCCAACTTCACCCAATGCTTTATTGCTCCATGTGCCAAACCAATCCACAACACAGCGATTGAAAAGAGCCGGGCTGGTAGTCGAACGGTTTTTCCAGTCCCCTCCACTTGGGTTCACTGTGAAGACGACGTGAAGGTTCCGCTGCACGATTCCGGTGAATCGACGCCACAGCTCTTCATCACTATCCACGATAACGCCATCACGGGCGGCGCTATCTCGACAGGCACTCAACAAGACGTTGTATTCATCACCTTCGAACAACCCAGGGACTTCTCCGCTCGCTAGCAAGGCATTCATCGCTTCAAGGAAACCAGACGAGAGCACGTTGCTTTCATCGAAGATAAATGTGATCTTTTCACCATCACAACCCACCCTTTTCATAACGGTTCTAAGATCCTCGAAAAAATCTTCGACCGCGTATCGACTGTGAGCCTTGATCTGAAAAATATTCAACCCGTTCATCCAAGATACAAATCTACTGAGAACTGTCTTCCCCGCACCGGAGTCACCAGCGAGTAGCAAATGACCCATCGGTTGTCGGAGCACACGGTCAATCCTAAGAATATGATCTAAGACCTCGTCAAAAACAACCAAAGGAACGTCCAGCTCTTCTTCATAGAACACGCGCAAGCGGGCACTCAGAAAATCCTTCAGCTCGTCTCGATCAACCCTTCTAGTCTCCTTGCTCAACCAAGATGTGTAAAGGAGGGGAGGTTTGAGAGCCACCTCAAAATCGACGCCCGCGAACCATTTTTGGGCGACCTCGTCGATCTTGTCGTGACACCATCGAGTATCGGTAGGTTCGGTCAATCTATCTGCAAACAAGCGAATTCCCTCGTGTGCCCATATCCTCACGAGCTCTTCCTTCGTTAGACCCTGATCCATATTGACAACTGCCTCATATATTCCTCTGACCCATCGGCTAAGTTCACGTGGAGAATAAAAATATTGAGGCTGATCTGCTGGAGTAAATCGTTTCTGATTTTCCGAATAAACTTCAACCATTGCCTCTGTCATTGGGAGAGCTTCACCCTTCAAATTTGGAAACAACTTCATCATGCCCCCATTGAATGTTCGATAAATCTGAAGGAGCGAATCTCTATGTATTCATGGATATGGGGAAGATTAGTACCCGTCGCGACAACGCTGGCAGCAAGCATCATAGTTTCACTAACCTTTCCGGGAAATCAACAAGAAGAAGCGGGCTGTGGCGCAAGAAACGGCGAGACATCGCAACACGTCCAGCGTCGGTCGGTGGGTTGCATGCGCCGACGAACTGGATTCTATTGATCTTGACCCAGACATTGTCACCGCGCCAGAAGCCTCCACGTTCTACCAGCTGTCGCATAAACATAATGACACGTTGGGTTCCGTAAGCATCCTCCTCTGGTAAGTTGATTTCATCACAGAATACCACAAGCCAGCTCTGCGCCCCGAGACTCGCTGACGGCTCCAACACAAGATCCTTCCCTTTGCGGATGTAGACACAATACTGCTGGAACACCTTCAAAATAATCTCCGGGGTGGTCCTGCTCGAAAAATTCAAGCTCGCCAGAACCACACCTTGGATAGACTGAAGTACACTAGTCAACGTCATGGTCTTGCCCTAAGAACTGCTACGTGAGAAACAGGAACAATACTAAACGAGATGTATGACCATGCTCTTGACCGCGTACTTACCGATCCAGGCGGTCCACATAGCAGAAGAGGGATCCTGGACGACAGCCAGGCCCCGAGAATATCCGCGTGGCGAACTGTATCGGTCGTAGTGATAACAACATCAGACGCCGAGACACGATGACTTTCGATCTCCATTCTTGGGACACTATCACTCCATAGCTCGTACTCCCCGTCCTCAACTCGGACGCGATAATCGACGAGTGTATAGTCGACACCTTCAGGTAGCGTTATGCCACTGATTTGGAGCAGCTTCTCGCCGAATTTCTTCCTTGTTTCCCAGGACGAGCTCCCTGTGAAAGACCACATCAGGGCGTGAAGCAACCATCGCTTCGAGAACTTCTCCATGTGATCACCGGTCATCGGGAAATCAGGATGGTTTTCGTCGTACTCGATGGCAAGTTCGATCCCTTGAATCATCAAGGCTCTGAAGGTGTGTAAAAGGCGCTCGCGTGTGGCATCCATCACGTGACTTTCAGCCAAAGCGAAATCCAAAGCATCCATTACTAACGAAGAAGAACGATCGGGGAGAATCAGCGACTCGACACCTGCCAAGAAATTGGTCTGAGCCGGAGGGATGTTGTCACCGCCGGACGTTTCGAGTGACATATCTTCCTTCGACAAAGCATTCACAAGATGCTTCAACGACATCTCAGTGGATACGGTTTCTTCCGAAAACCATACCATTCCGCAACGTGAAACGGTTGCAGGAGTCGCATACGACAGCGAATCAACTTCAAGCAATATTCTAATATTAGAAGGAATTTGGAGTCGTTCTCCCGAGGGCAGGGTCAACAATTTGTTGTCGTCCAAAACACTGTCGGAGATCCAGTAAAGAATTAGTGACAAAATGATGAGTTGAGATGCCCAGGAGAAAGACCATTCGTACCTGTTTAAATTCTCAGCCCATTCTGGGTCAACGTCCCCGTCGAAAACGATCCAATGCCTGCGTTCAGATTCGCCTTTCTGATTATCAATAATCTTTCTCAAAAGCGATGTGAATACCCCGTCGGTCCACTCAAGAGTTGTTCCATCAAGGCTACCATAGAGCTTCTCTTTATCGATGGACTTCGGATCAATAACGTACATTTCGCCCTTGGTTCCATCTACCTTCTCCATCGATTCCAGGAGGACCCGAAGGGCGACACTCTTCCCACTACCACTCGGACCGACGATCATTACCCCATGACGCATTTCCAAAACTTGATTGAGCTGCAGCAATTTCTGCATGAATCCGTCTGCGGCGACAAAGCCATTGCTTTCACAAGTTGCGAGAATCTCTTTCTTCAGGACATCGTCATCCATTTTAGAAACTTCAGATCCGGGAAAGACTTCTTGTAGGATTTCCTTAAATATGTCCATATCATCTGCAATCAGTTTGGGCAACACGTTGTTACATGCTCCAACGATTAAGGCGTTTCGTTCTTCGTCTGCCAGCGCCTCTGAGGAGAGCTTTCCTTTGCCTTCCAGGGTTTTGCGCTTGAGGGCGCCAGCGCTGACAAGTAACGTCTTTAGAGCACGTAAACCGAAGTCATAGTGACGCTGCGAAGACATGCGGGAGTCGCAGAGCAGAAAAAGATCTACAATCTTTGGTGCTAGATGCTCAGCAGTGACGATGCCTTGGCTGTAGAGCATGACCTGAGCGATCAACTTTCGGTCCGGAATCACCATAGCCACAGATCTAAAGAGGCTCTTCAAGTTATCCGGCAGGTTGCTACGTCCCGCGTATCCCGGGTTCATTGTGATAAATGTACCCATATTCGGATCCAACTTGACAGATCGCCCAAGCAATGAAATGTGCGACGATTCTTCCATAAGACCGCGTTGGATAGTAAGAATCTGTTGGCTGACAGCCGAAAGGATTCGCTCCTCGAGTCTATTGAACTCGTCGAAGCATCCCCATGCTCCTACTTGACACAACCCCGCAAAAAGGCGTCCCATCGCGCTGAAGTCAAAAGTCTCGTCACAATTGAAAACCAGAACGAAACGACCAAGCTGTGCACCCAGAGCCTTGACGGTTTCAGTCTTCCCTGTACCAGCTGGTCCGAACGGAGAACCGCCCATTCTAAAATACAGGGCTTGGGTTAAGGTCAAGTAAGCCTTGTCTGTGAGGGGGGTCTGAACCAAGCGTTCCCCGATTCCGAGGTATTCAAAGCCGTAATAGAACTTGGCATTTGAAAGTGAAATTTGAAGCTTTTCTGTGAGCTTGGCCGCCTTCGGGTTGTAATCGTAACGGAGGTGATAGAGCCAGCGGAAGTCGTCTGGTGAAGACACACCCTCTTCAAGAAGCTCACGGATGACATCCCGCTGGTGGACAAGCTCCGTAATCATCTGTTCAAACTTCTTTCTGTTCTGAGGTGGGAGCTCTGTCAGTACGGTCTCTGCCATCACAGAAAGCTTCCATTCCAAACTAAGCAAAAGTTCCTGTAAAGCAGGGCCGCTACTGTCACTTCGCAAAGCCCCTTCAACTCCCATCGACCAACTAATTTGAGTGGCAAGAATCATGATCTGTGCCGGAAACTTAGTTGCCCATTCAATGAATGCCACCTTCCCCTCGTCAGATGCTAGGCCGGCTGAAGCATCCTCGGCTACTGCTGCTTCCAAGAGAAGAGCTAGAGTGCTCTTCATCATAGTCTCCATACTCTTTAACCATTCCTTTACACTTGTTCCCTGCAAAATGAGAATTGATTCGTGGAAAGGGACAATCTCGCCATCCTTACTGACCATCGCGTCGAGACGTGTAATGCCATCTTCCGGTAAATTCTCGCTGCTCTGTCTGGCTCCCGCAATACCAGCAAACATTTTGGGAACGTGGGATAGCACTTTGCCAGGCTCGCTGGAATTCCCCATAATTTCAAGTAGATCATCATCGCCGAGGAAGTAAAATCGAGAGAAGTCACGCCGTTGTTTCTCAAGATAGTCGCCAAGTGCGCGTTGGATCGTATTCATTAAATTTCCCAACCTTTCGAGGGTTCTTTGCAAGTTTTCGATATTCAAGACTTCCATTGCGTATGGACGGGCCGTAATGCGCCGCTGTAACGCAATGAATTCTGAGTCTACACTCTTGAATCGTGACCACTCCGCCGGTAGCTGAGCTTTGATGTCGGAGCTTCCAAAGAGAATACCTTCAAGATAGACCCATCGACGTTGGACATCAATCCAGGCGTCAAAAGCAGCCCGGAGTTTTGTTAGGCGATCAGCCCACAATGAATTTTGCTCCTGGAATTCCCTAACTGCCCGGAAGAATGGACTGTTCTTCATGAGCGCAAGGCCTCCCATGTGGTCATCCAAAGTGGCGAACAAATCCTCCCAGCCGCGAATCAAACGGACTCTGTTCTGAAAAATTACCAGCTGCAGTTCTTGTTTCATCCATCTGTCTCGGACCTGCCCCAAAAAAACCTCAAGAGCCATTTCGCCTTGCGCTACGGTCAAAATTTCGTGCATCTCGGTCTTCTTGTTCAACACGCCGGATGCCCACAGCGAGCCAACCGTCAGCTCGGAGTATGGACCAAAAATACTGAGTCGCTTCATGATCGTTTTCCAGTGACGTTCCTTTAACGCTTCTGTTTTCAAATCATTCATTAAGCCATGGCCGCCAATATATCCCTTGACTTCGTCGTGCAAATGATTGTAGGCGTCATACTGACGAATTCTGTTCGGTAGATTTCTCATTTCTGCTTGAAGATCGTCGAGTGAACGACGAATCTTACGAAGGACAGCCGAAGACCAAGGCGTTTCCTTTATGTCACGCAGTTCACTATGCGGTTTTGCGACGGCCTCCCATACTTCCTTTAGGTCCTTGACTTCTTCAAGGCATTCAGCAACAGCGTCATTCTCAGCCGAGTGTTCTAGTCCGAGAGCATCCTTGGCCTTTACAAGATTCTCTTGGTGTTTGTTGGCTTTGCTCAGATTAAATTCGAACTTTGCAAGCATTCCCAGGGCATCGGCAGGAAGAAGGTTTCCGCGGAGCGGTTTATCAGAAGCCCATTCACCGATAAGCTCAGTGGCTCTCTTAGACGCTGCCTTTTCTTCGGCGGAGATGCGAGCCTGCAGAAGGGGAAAGGTAGAATCCATCGTTTGGACTCTCCTAGCTAACGCCTGTTGCACTAAAGCGAACTGACCATTGAGCAACGACGTCTCCATCCAGTCTCCTCTGAAGTGGTATCGTTGTCGCTTAAGCAAACGCTCTGAGGCTTCCAACAGAGCCATTTCTTCCATCCATGGTTCAATTAATCCTTTCATTTCTTGAATAAATGTGACGCCTGTCACGATATTCTCAGTACCACTCGAGCTCTCGAGCGACGCTGCCTCCAGGCGAGCTTTGGCGTCTTCCATCTTCTGATGCGCTTCATGCACGCATTGTGACAAAACCACAGCAAAAGACGACTGTAGCTCCTTCTGCCATGCGTCGTACTTGAGGTTGATCTACGTGGAACGAGTGACAATCTGAGCTGCGATCCCGTCTGAAACCCTCCACGAGATGATGGGCACTTACCTGAGATTGAACCTTGTTGTAGTTTACCGAAATTGGTCCAAACTCAGCAGTAGTCGCTGAAAGATCAAGGGCTGACCGAGCCTCAGAGGACTCCACGAGGAGAGCCTGCCACTTGGCTATATCTTTACCAACAATCACTGAAACGTCCGAGATCTGGGTGTCCCAAAGGGTTTGGTATGCCAGCCACTGGTCGATAAAACCGGAAAGGTCGACCATTCGATCCTCAATGACACTGTAAGCTGAGGCCACCACCATCGGCGGTACCATGCCAATCAATCGGTGGAACGTGCGATCAATGGACTCCGCAGTGACGCCGCTACCAAAAACCTCGAAGCGGCTACTGCTTAGACGAGGTAGATCACAAACTACGCCGATGAAATCGTGAAGCTTGTTCATGTAAAGCGACCGAACAGTAGGTACGGAAGGTACCGCGGAAATTTCCTGATTGCGAAGGATGATATCAACGGAAATCTGTGCGACCTTGACGCTTTCATGCTGCTGCGACCCATCTTCACTTCCGGACTTCTCCTTTTTGGCTGCAAAAGTATACACCCAGCTTTCAAGGGCACTCGCGAGTCGTGAAGCCAAGACAACTGCCAACCGGTCATCAACGGTCCTTACCCACACCGCCAGGTCGGAGTACCCACTCATCGACATTTCATCAATTGACTTTTGAATATTCTCGAGTACCTCACGGATAGCCACGCTATTGTAATCGACAACAACAAGTTTCCTGATCGCTGATTCTACGGCGTCGCAGGTATGGAGAAGCTGTTCGACTCGCTCCTCAACTTTCGTAACGGCATCAGCAAGGCGCCCAACCCAGTCCGACAGGTTCGGAGAATCCCATCGGATTCTACGTTTCTTGGCGATAGCAGTGGAGGTATCCAGCTTAACGTCAAACGCTTCCGACATGATTTCCCTGACTTCCAGCAGCTGCGGCATGACAAGTGGTTCTAAATTTGCTGTTACCAGACTTCGAACGGCTTGATAGCTGCGCAGTGCCGTCTTTATGGCGATGGCAAAGGGATACCGTTGGACTGCTTCGTCGCTTACCATTGACAGAGTCTTGGGTACGTCTTTCTCAAAACCTAGCCATTTGAGGTGGCGAATCTCCTTGAAGAGCATCTCCGATTTCTCGTCGAAGTTTACTTTTGCGAACAGCTCGTTTTCCCTGTTTATCTCGATGACTACGGGATAGGAATGAAGTCGTGAACTGGCATGAATTGCGAGTTCTTTTTCCCACTCTGCAACCCAAGTGCGAAAGAAGCTCTTGGCATCAAGTTTGGCAAGAAGTTCATCTCCAGACTTCCGGAGTTGACGCCCTTCCAGCTGCTGGCCCCAGTTTGGTCCAAGCACGTTGCCCATGCGTTCCATCAGAGCATTTACTTGTCTCTCCATTTGTTTTGCCCACAAGATTTTGCCTGAAATCTGAGGAATGCCGCGCAATCTAGCGATTCGAGCTGCGCTGGACGACTCGTACTTGAGAGTAAATTTCGACTGTAGTTTTTGAACTGCCTGGAAAACGGTTGCGATCAACTGAATCTGGAACTCCTTCACGGCGACACGAACGCGCGTTCGAGTTAGCAGCGGGTTGAACCTGGCGAAAACTCTGAACATGTCTTCCGCATCCTGGCATGCCGTCAGTTTGTCGCGCAAAAGCTTCGCAAGACGCTCCTCCAAAGCGTCCATTTGAAGATCGTACTCCTCCAAACACGACTCAAGTGCTTTTTGGCCTCCTGGCCCCAGATCCAAAAGGTTCAGGGATGAGAAAATGAGACGAGGGGCCGATTCAACCGTTTGAATTGCACCCTGCTCATCGTCATCATCTTGCAGCACTTGATGAACGACTTCTCGCAACCGCTCGTGGTTCGATCGGAATTCATGCAGTTGGTCCAGCCGAATGGCTAAAGGTGCGTGGTGGAGAACGGTCTGCTCCAAAATCTTGGAAGGATTCGGGATTTTCCGACGCCTCGCTTGATCGAGGAAGAACTCCTTGAACTGCTCCCAACGATCCTCGAACTGAACAAAGACATCTTGAGTTGGAAATCGCACTTTGTTCTCGAATTCTTTGAAGTCCATGAACAAAAAGTTGCTGAACTGCTCATGCAAAATGCCCTCCATTGATCTTCTCAGAGTCAACGTAGTCGCTTCCAAGAGCTGTGCACTGCGTTCTAGAGAGTAGTAACGGGATTGTCGAACTTTAGGTAGGTGATCGAAAACAGCATTTGTTGCGGTCGACACCTTATCAAAGTCTCTTGCAGCCTGGAAATCCACAACAGGATAGCTCTTGAGAAAATGTTCAACATCTTGAGTTATACCAACTGCCTGTTCTAGGCCAGTGTTGTTCTCTAGGGCGAGAGTGGCAACAAAGCGCTTTGCTTCGCGAAGTAGAGCCAGTGTTACTTCGATACCTGGACTGCTAAGTTGCTGTTGAATGCTGATCAGCTCTTGGTTGAGTTGACTCCAGAATGCGATTTCCTCGAGGTCGGCGTTCGTCTCGTCTGCAATCATGGGGAAAGGTGTCGTCTTCGGTAGCACAGTAACTTTCCTGATTTGCGTAATCCACTGGGAAACCCCTAGTTGCAAGCGATTTAGGACGTCGTCGTCGGTAAGCTTGTCACCGAGCCCAATGGCTTGCCAGTCAAGATTATTGGTCGACTTCAACGAAGATGCAACGTGTTCAACGACAGGGTCCACCTGTAATTGGACGTGGGGGAGTCGGGCGCTCCGTTGAGACTGCCCGATGGCCACATCAAGCTCCCTGATTTTGTCTTGAAGTACGTTGGTCTCTTTTCCTTGCTTCACAGCAGGCAGGAAGAGGTGTCTAGTGTACATCTGGAGAGCTTGTAGGAGAGTTGCCTGTGACGAGGCAGTCAGATCTTCCTCATCCTCGCTTCCAGAGGTCTCGTCAACTACCACCGTGGCGGGCTGTAGGGTTACGCATTGCATCGGTTTCGGCGCCTCACCCTTTTCCGCGTGCCCGCCAAGGAAGGCCACAGCTGCTCGGTGTTTCTCTGGAAGAGCATCACCAACCAGAGCAAATCCACTCGAGGGGTCGATCCACACGAACACGCACTCAGACTTGCCAAAAAAAACTTCCAAACTATCCTTGCCTGGGCTGCATCCAAGGTGGATTTCGCATGCCTTGGCAATATACTCGAAGGGATCCATACCGGCAATCACCATGATGGAGAAACCTAGAAGTTTGTACTTTCAAAATCGAAAATCACACTGATATAATCAAGCCGATCGAAGATTTCGCTGACAAAGGTTCAGTTGTGATGATAACGCGGTCTTCTCAGCGTACTTTGGGGGTAGCTTGGCCGCTGCCAGGCAGCGAGTATGACAATGACAGAGGATGAGGCATAGCGAATATGCATAGCGAGGCACAACGCATGCGGCGCCTCCACCCGCGCAAGCATACATATATATGCCTTTGAGACACTCGCTACAGTACCTATGACGTTACGGTATATACCGTACCGGTCTGTTGCGCTTTTGGTTTCACAGTCAAAGATATGTATGTATGCACAAGGTTCGCTATCCGAGGGTGCATACATAGGCACAGCCGGTCAAAGACTGGCATATCACCATATGCGGTAAAGCGTATGATATGATATATCGACGATAGCGGCTGCAAGCACAATCTTTATAACACAAATTGTAGAAAGTGCGCAAAGGGGGGGGAAGAGCTTTGTAACCTGCAGTCAAAGTTTGGCTACGTTGAGCGTAGGTATGTACGTATTAATGTATGTAAATTGGGCAAGTGGCTATCCGTCCCTTGTCTGAAGTATCGTCGTTTACATTACTGTTACAGTTACGACACGTTTGAACCATTTCACATGTCTCCTTCGACACATTTTTATCCAATAGAAACAGGAATTAACCGGAGCGACAAAAGGGAAATTTAGACCTCGAGGGTGAATTTACAGTTTTACTGTAGTGGCCGAATCCGAAAAAATTCTCCGCGCGGCCATATCGCACCAATCTGGCGTTGGTGCTCGAACATGATATCGGGGACCGGGACAGGGCTTCAGGCACCTGTAACTTGCAGTCAAAGCTCCGCTCGTTCGAGGTTCATCAATAGAAATCAGAATATAGAGTG
>Ga0194115_10001060_pt1 | contig 36912 bp, 22 predicted proteins | sample TA2MahsurfametaG_3_FD_148656 | JGI IMG/M metagenome (GOLD analysis project Ga0194115, IMG submission 148656) | Freshwater microbial communities from Lake Tanganyika, Tanzania - TA2015002 Mahale S4 surface | ecosystem: Environmental > Aquatic > Freshwater > Lake | place: Tanzania: Lake... | reverse complement strand
TCGGGCGGGCCCCGGGGGCAAGTAAAAGCCCCAGTTGCCGGCGCCCGGAGTGGGTGGAACTCGTTTCTGCCGCGAAATTTCTAGCAACGAGCCCGGCTCCATGGTCGTCTGTCGCCCCACTGGGCCCGCCTCCGCGACCGCCTGCTCCCCACCCCGTATGTCCTCCGTCCCCTACCCCCGCCGTTCCTGGCTCCTGTACGGCGCCGTCACCCTCGTTTTCGCCGCTGGGGTCTGGTACTTCGGGATCCGCACCGAGCCCACCGTGCCCGGGGCCGGTCGAATGTCCTTCCGCCCCCGCAGCGGTTCGACCGCCACGCCCGTGCGGGTCGAGCCCGTGCAGCGCCGCGATCTGGCGGTCCACCTCCGTGCAATTGGCACGGTCACCCCCCGCAACACGGTCACGGTCCGCAGTCGCGTCGAGGGCCAGTTGCTCAAGGTCCATTTCGAGGAAGGACAGCAGGTGGCTGCCGGGCAACTGCTGGCCGAGATCGACCCGCTCCCCTACGAGATCCGGCTCGCCCAGACCGAGGCCCGCCTGCGGCAGAATCGAGCCCAGCTGCTCACGGCCAAGGCCGACCTGGAGCGCGTCCGCCTGCTCCACGCCCAGACCCTGATGTCCCAGCAGCAGCTTGAGGCCGCCCAGGCTCTCGTGGCCGACCGCGAGGGGGCCGTCGCGGCGGATCAGGCCAGCGTTGACGATGCCCGCCGCCAGCTCGCCTACACCCGCATCGAGGCCCCGCTCGCGGGCCGCCTCGGCCTGCGCCAGGTCGACGCAGGCAACCTCATCCGCCCGGGCGACGCCGGCGGCATCGTGGTCATCACCCAAACGCGCCCCATCAACGTCCTCTTCACCGTGCCGGAGCAGGATCTCCCGAAGGTCCTCGAGCCCCTCCGCGCCGGCCAGGGCCTGCCCGTCGAGGCCTGGGACCGCGCTGAGCGGCAGCGCCTCGCCGCGGGCCTGCTCAACACCGTGGATAACCAGATCGACCTCGCCACCGGCACCGTGCGCCTGAAGGCCGAGTTCCCCAATGAGGACGAGAAGCTCTTCCCCAACCAGTTCGTGAACGTCCGCCTGTGCGTGCGCACCTTGAAGGACTCCGTGGTCGTGCCAGTCGCCGCCGTCCAGTACGGTTCGCGCGGCACCTACGTGTACTTAATCACCGAGGACAGCCTCGCCGCGGTCCGCGACGTGGTGCTCGGGCCTGCGGAGGAGGGGATGCAGGCGGTGCTCCAAGGCCTTTCCGGGAGCGAGCGCGTGGTCCTCGAGGGCATCGACCGGCTGCGTGAGGGCCGCCCCGTGACGATTGTCGCGGCGGACGGCACCGCAACGCCTCCGCCCGCGGGCAAGGGGGAAAAGGGCGGTAAGGGCTGGGGCGCCGGCAAGGGAGGGAAGGGGGAGAAGGCGGATCCGGGCGCCAAGGGGGGCAAGGGCGGGAAGTCCGATGCCGCACCCCAGAAGGCCGCATGAGCCCCTCCCGGCCCTTCATCCTCCGGCCGGTCGCGACCAGTCTGCTGATGGTCGCGCTCTTCCTGTCGGGCATTCTCGCGTACCGGCTCCTGCCGGTCGCCGCACTGCCCCAGGTCGACTTCCCGACCATCCAGATCTTCACCTTTTACCCGGGCGCCAGCCCCGCGGTGACCGCCAGCGCCATCACCGCTCCCCTCGAGCGGCGGTTCGGGCAGATTCCTGGTCTGAACCAGATGTCCTCGACCAGCTCGAGCGGCGCCTCGGTGATCACGCTCCAGTTCTCGCTCGAGGTCTCCCTGGGCGTGGCCGAGCAGGAGGTGCAGGCCGCCATCAACGCGGCGAACAACCTGCTCCCCAACGACCTCCCCGCGCCGCCCATCTACCGCAAGGTCAACCCAGCCGACACCCCGATCATGACCCTGGCCGTCACCTCGGCCAGCCTGCCCCTGCCCCAAGTGCACGACCTGGTCGACACCCGCATCGCCCAGAAGCTGGCCCAGATTCCCGGCGTGGGGATGGTCAGCCTCGCCGGCGGCCAGCGCCCGGCGATCCGCGTCCAGATCCACCCCGGCGAGCTCGCCCAGCGCGGGCTAAACCTGAGCGACGTCCGCGCCGCCATCGCGGCCGCCAGCGTCAACCAACCCAAGGGCAGCTTCGACGGGCCCACGCGCACCATTCTGATGGACGCCAACGACCAGCTCCGGTCGGTGGGGGAGTTCCGCAATCTGATCATCGCTTGGCGTGACGGCGCGCCCCTCCGGCTGGGCGATGTCGCCCGGATCGAGAACGCGGCCGAGGACCGCCGCCTCGGCGCTTGGGCAGACCGCCTCCCGGCGGTGCTGGTCAACATCCAGCGGCAGCCCGGCGCCAACGTGATCGAGGTGGTCGACCGGGTGCAGGCCCTGCTCCCGCAGCTCTCGGCCACCTTGCCGGCGGCGGCCGAGCTGGCCGTGCTTTCCGACCGCACCCAGAGCATCCGCGCCTCGGTCCGCGCGGTGCAGCACGAGCTGGTCTTCGCCATTCTGCTGGTCGTGCTCGTGACCTTCCTCTTCCTCCGGAATTTCGCGGCGACGATCATCCCCAGCATCGCGGTGCCGCTGTCCCTCGTCGGCACCTTCGGGGTGATGCACCTGGCGGGCTTCTCGCTGAACATCCTCACCCTCATGTCGCTTACTATCGCCACGGGCTTCGTGGTCGATGACGCGATCGTGATGCTGGAGAACATCGCCCGCTACCGGGAGCAGGGCGAACCGCCGCTCTCCGCCGCGCTCAAGGGCGCTGCGCAGATCGGCTTCACCCTCGTCTCGCTCACGATCTCGCTTATCGCGGTGCTGATCCCGCTGTTGTTCATGGGCGACGTCGTCGGCCGCCTCTTCCGCGAGTTCGCGATCACCCTCGCTGTGTCGATCCTGATCTCGCTGCTCGTCTCGCTCTCTCTCACGCCGATGATGTGCGCCCGGATGCTGCCGGCTCCGGACCACGGTGCCGCGGCCGCCCCCGGCTTCCTCGACGCCGTCATCGAGCGCTACGGCCGCTGGCTCGACTGGGTGCTGGAGCACCAGCGCCTCACCCTCGCCGTCACCGTTGGCACCCTCGTCCTTACCGCCCTTCTCTGGGCCGTGGTCCCGAAGGGCTTCTTCCCGGTGCAGGACAACGCCGCCCTGCAGGCGGTGACGGAGGCGCCGCAGTCCGTCTCCTTCGCCACGATGGCTGAGCGCCAGCAGGCCCTCGCCGCGCGCATCCTGGAGGATCCCGCCGTCCGCAGCCTCTCGAGCTTCATCGGCGTCGACGGCACCAACACCACCCTCAACAGCGGCCGGATGCTGATCAACCTTCACCCGCATGGGGAGCGGCGGGACAGCGCCGGCGCGGTGATCGAGCGCCTTCGCGCCACCGCCCTCGCGATGCCAGGCATCTCCCTCTACCTGCAGCCAGTGCAGGAGCTGACGATCGAGGACCGGGTGAGCCGCACCCAGTTCCAGTTCACCCTGATGTGCCCCGATGAGAACCTGCTCGAGGAATGGGTGGCCGGCTTCGTCCCGCACCTGCAGCAGCAGCCGGAGCTTTCGGACGTCGCCAGCGACCTCCAGAACCGGGGCCTGCAGGCCTACGTGGAGATCGACCGGGACACCGCGAGCCGCCTCGGCGTAAGTGTGGCCGAAATCGATGACGCCCTCTACAGCGCCTTCGGCCAGCGGCAGATCTCGACCCTCTTCACCCACACCAGCCAGTACCGGGTGGTGCTGGAGGTGGACCCGCGCCTGACGCAGGGGCCGGGGGCGCTCGCGGGCATCTTCGTGCGCACCCGGGCCGGCCGCCCCGTGCCGCTCGCCAGCGTGGCGCGCGTGACCGAGCGGCCGACCCGCCTGCTGATCAGCCACGTCGGGCAGTTTCCGGCGGTCACGATCTCCTTCAATCTTGGGGCGGGCGCCTCCCTTGGCGACGCGGTGCGGGCGATCGAGCGCGCCGCCGTCGAGCGGGAGCTGCCCCCTGCGGTGGAGATGCGGTTCCAAGGGGCAGCGCAGGCGTTCCGCGCGTCGCTATCCAGCACGCTCCTGCTGGTGCTGGCGGCGGTGGTGACAATGTACATTGTCCTCGGTGTTCTCTACGAGAGCAGCATCCATCCGATCACGATCCTCTCGACTCTGCCGTCCGCGACGGTGGGCGCGTTGCTGGCGCTCTGGATCACGGGTCGGCCGCTGGATATGATCGCGATCATCGGGATCATCCTGCTCATCGGCCTGGTGAAGAAGAACGGCATCATGATGGTGGACTTCGCACTGGAGGCCAAGCGGCGGGAGGGGCTGGGACCGCGAGACGCGATCCGGCAGGCGGCGCTGCTGCGCTTCCGGCCGATCCTGATGACGACCCTCGCGGCGCTCTTCGGAGCCCTGCCGCTGATGCTTTCCACGGGTTCCGGTGCCGAACTCCGGCAGCCCCTCGGCATCACAATGGTCGGCGGCCTGCTCGCGAGCCAGGCGCTGACCCTCTTTACGACGCCGGTGGTCTACCTGTATTTCGACCGGCTGGGCCGCCGCTTCGCGGCCCGGCAGGCGGCCGGCGGGGCCGCGGTGGGCCAACCCGCAGGGGCGCGTTCCTGAGGCGCGCGGAGGCATCCGGATGAACCTCTCCCGACCCTTTGTCCGTCGCCCGGTGGCGAGCAGCCTCATGGCGGTGGCGCTCGTCCTCGCTGGCGCGCTGGCCTACGGGCTGCTTCCGGTCTCGCCCCTGCCGCAGGTCGACTTCCCGAGCATCCGCATCAGCGCTGCCCTGCCTGGGGCGAGTCCGGAGACCATGGCCGCGAACGTGTCGGCGCCGCTGGAGCGCGCGCTCGGGAGCATTTCCGGGGTGACGGGCATCTATTCGGACAGCCGGCAGGGCAATGCCTCGATCACGCTCGAGTTCGCGCTCGGCCGGAACCTGGACTCCGCCGCGCGGGACGTGCAGGCCGCGATCAACGCGGCGCGGGGCCAGTTGCCGGCGGGGATGCCGGGCAGCCCCGCGTTCCGGAAGTCGAATCCCGCGCAGGCGCCCATCCTCGCCCTCGCCCTGAGTTCGCCCAACCTCGCGCCGGGCCGGCTCTACGACCTCGCCTCGACCATCCTCGCCCAGAAGATCGCGCAGATCACCGGGGTGGGGGAGGTCACGATCGGCGGCAGCTCCCTCCCCGCGGTGCGGGTGCAGCTCAACCCGCACCAACTGGCCCACCACGGCATCGCGCTCGACGAGGTGCGGCGCGCGATCGGCGCCACCAACTCCCTCCGCCCCCGCGGCGCCATCGACGACGGGGACCGGCAGTGGGAGGTCCATGTCAGCAGCCAGCTCCGTCGCGCCGAGGAATATCTCGGCCTCGTCGTCCGCTACCGCGATGGCGCGCCGGTGCGTCTGGGGGACGTGGCGACGGTTACTGACTCGGTGGAGGACGTGCGGGCGAGTGGCTTCCACAACGACCGGCCCGCGGTGATCCTTAACGTCAGCCGCCAGCCCGGGGCGAATATCATCGCCACGATCGACGCGATCACCGCGCAGTTGCCGGCGCTCCGCGCCCTCCTGCCCACCGACGCCAACCTCGCCGTGGTGATGGACCGCTCCCCCGGAATCCGCGCCACCCTCCACGAGTCGCAGCGCACGCTCCTGCTGGCCTCCGGGCTGGTGATGCTGGTGGTGCTCCTCTTTCTCGGCAGCGCTCGGGCCGCCCTTATCCCCTGCCTCGCGATCCCGGTCTCCGTCGTCGGCACCTTCGGGCTGATGTACCTGCAGGGCTTCTCCCTGAACAATCTCTCGCTGATGGCGCTCATCGTCGCGGCGGGGCTGGTGGTGGACGATGCGATCGTCGTGCTCGAGAACATTACCCGCCACATGGAGCGGGGGCTCTCGCCTTTTCGCGCCGCAATGCGCGGCTCGGGTGAAGTGGGCTTCACCCTCCTGGCAATGAACATCTCCCTCGTCGCCGTGTTCGTCTCGATTCTCTTTATGGGCGGGATCGTCCAGCGCCTCTTCCGGGAGTTTTCGCTCACCCTCGCGGCGGCCATCCTCGTTTCCCTCGCCGTCTCGCTCACCCTCACGCCGAGTCTTTGCTCGCGCCTGCTACGCCGTCGGGACGCCGGGACGCCTTCCCGCTTCCACGCCGCGACCGACCGCTGGTTCGACGCGGTCAAGCGCGGCTACGACACCTCTCTGGGCTGGGTGCTGCGCCACCCGGCGCTGGTCCTCATCACCCTGCTCGGCACGATCGCCCTCAACGTGGCGGTCTACGTCCGCCTGCCCAAGGGGTTCCTCCCCGCGCAGGACACCGGCACGCTCTTCGGATTCGTCCGCGGCGATGACGCGTTCTCGTATGAGATCATGCAGCCGAAGATCGAGGCCTTCCGGCGGCACGTTCTGGCCGATCCGGCGGTGCAGGACGTGATCGGCTTCTCCGGCGGCACCAGCGGCATTAGCAACTCGCGGTTCACGGTCCGGCTGAAGCCGATGCGCGAGCGCCGGATCTCGGCCAACGACGTGGTGAACCGCCTCCGCCAGGGTGCGCCCATCGTGCCGGGCGGGCAGCTCTACCTCTATGGGGCCCAGGACCTCGACGGCCCGCGGATGACGGATGGCTCCTCGCAGGAGGTGAACCTGATGGCCGCGGACCTCGGGCTGCTCCGGCAATGGGTGCCCCGCATCTCGAACGCGTTCCGGGACCTGCCGGAACTGGTCGACATCGAGGCCCCGTCCGAAGGCGGTACCCAGCAGGTGTCGCTGCATATTGACCGCGAGGCCGCTCGGCGGCTGGGCGTGGATATGCAGATGATCTCCCAAGTGCTGAACAACTCCTTCAGCCAGCGGCAGATCGCCACGCTCTACGACCGGATGAACCAGTACCGGGTGGTAATGGAGCTGGAGCCGCGCTTCACCGCGGACCCGGAGGTGCTCGACCAGGTGCAGGTGATCGCCGCGAACGGCACGCGCGTGCCGCTTTCCGCCTTCGCCCGCTACGACTACTCGTTGGTGGATGACCGCGTCCGCCACCGGAACCAGTTCGCCGCCGAACGTATCGGCTTCGGCCTCGCCCCGGAAGTCTCCCTCGAGGAGGGACTTGCTGCCATCGACCGGGCGATGGGGGAGATCATGCTGCCGAACGACATTCAGGTCGTGGTCGGCGGCTCCGGCCAAAACTTCCAGCGCGCCCTCCAGAGCCAGCCGCTGCTGATCCTCGGGGTGCTGCTCGCGGTCTACCTGGTGCTCGGGGTCCTCTACGAGAGCCTGATCCACCCGTTGACCATCCTCTCGACCCTGCCCTCGGCCGGCTTGGGGGCGCTGCTCGCGCTGCGGGTTACCGGCACCGAGTTCTCCCTGATCGCGCTGCTCGGGCTCTTCCTGCTGATCGGCATCGTGATGAAGAACGCGATTTTGATGATCGATTTCGCGCTCGGCATCGAGCGGCGCGAGGGCGTTTCCCCGCGCGAGGCCATCTTCGCCGCCGCGCGGCTGCGCCTGCGGCCCATTTTGATGACCAACGTCGCCGCCCTGCTGGGCGCGCTCCCGCTGGTCTTTGCCGCCGGCGAGGGCGTCGAGATGCGGCGCCCGTTGGGCCTGACGATCGTGGGCGGGCTTTTCGTGAGCCAATTGCTCACGCTTTACACCGTCCCGGTGGTTTATCTCGCGCTCGACCGGCTGCGGCTGCATCTTGGTCGCGCGCGGACGGGCTCCGCGGCGGTCCCCGCCTCCGCCTGAGCGGCGCCCTTAGCGCCCGTCAACCGTCTTCGCCGCGGCCACCCGGCCGGCGCGATGGAGCTGCCAGGAGTTCCAGAGGTTGTGCCAGATCACGTAGAAGGTGGGCCCAAGCGCGACCAGCGGGCCGGCGTGGGTGAGGGCAAGGTAAAGGGTAAAGGTCGTGTTCTTCTGCCCGAGCGCCTGGCTGGCCTCCCGCGCGCGCCCGCCCCCGCCGAGGAGCCGTCCGAGGGCGAAGTTCAGCGCGCACACCGCCAAGGAAGCTCCCGCCAATTGCCAGATCAGCGTCCCCGGCGCAGTCGTCTGCTCGCGGATGTAGTGAGAGGCGCTCGCCGTGATGAGGAAGATGGAAATGTTCCAGAGGCCGAAGGACACGTTGCGCCAGCGCGCCGGCCACGCCGCCGCCGGGGGATGCAGGGCCCGCAGGAGCCACGCTGCCACGAACGGCGCGAACACGACGAGGGTCACGCTCCCGGTCACCTGCACGAACGCCTCCGGGGTCGGCCGCCCGAGCACGAACGGCAGCAGCAGCGGCAGGAGGCCTGCGACCGCGAGGTTGGTCAGCAGGAAGGATCCGACCACAAAGGCCACGTCGCCGCCGAGAAAGCTGATGATCACGGGGGCGGCGATCGCCGTCGGGGCGATCCCGCAGAAAAAAACCGCCTGCGCCACTTCGGGGCCCGAGACGAGCCGCGCGACGCCCCAGGCCGCGAGGCCCACCGCCAGATTCGCGGCCAGCAGGGCGAGGTGTCGCGCGGTCAGCGAGCTCCGGCCGAGCCGCGTCTCGAGGAAGACAAGGAACAGCATCGTTGGCACCAGCCAGCCCACGAGCCACACTCCCGCCCGGGCCTCCGGCAACAAGGCGCCGAGGAGCATCGCGGAGAGCAGGGCGGCAGTGCGGCTGAATCCGTTCACGGGAGCGTCCGCGGACCCAACGCGACGCCCGGCGCCGAGGCAACGCCCGAACCGTCCGCTGGCTTAGCGGGCCGGCTCCGCGCGCGGCTCCAGGCCCCGGCGCTGCAGCAGCGGGCGGAGCTCCGGCTCGGCCCCACGGAAGTCCCGATAGAGCTGCATCGCGTCCGCGCTGCCGCCGCGCGACAACACGGTCCGGCGCAGGCGGTCGCCGTTGGCCCGGGTGAAGCCGCCGTTGGCCCGGAACCACTCCACCGCGTCGGCATCGAGCACCTCCGCCCACAGGTACGAGTAGTAGCCCGCCGAGTAGCCGCTGGAGAAGATGTGCGAGAAGTACGGGGTCCGGTACCGCGGCGGCACCGGCGCGAAGTCGAGTCCCGCCCGGCGCAGCACCGCGGCCTCGAAGGCCAGCACGCCCTCCGGCCCGGGCACCTCCTCCGGCGCCAGCTGGTGCCACGCCTGGTCAAGGACCGCGGCCGCGAGGTATTCGGTCGTGCGGTATCCCTGGTGGAACTTGCCCGCCGCGATCACCTTCCCGACCAGCGCCTCGGGCAGCGGCTCGCCGGTGCGGTGGTGGCGCGCGTAATGACGGAGCACCTCCGGCCAGGTCGCCCACATCTCGTAAACCTGCGAGGGGAACTCCACAAAGTCCCGCGGGACCTTGGTGCCGCTGAAGCGCGGGTACTCGACCGCCGAGAACAGTCCGTGCAGCGCGTGCCCGAACTCGTGGAACAGGGTCACCACCTGGTCAAAGGTCAGCAGCGTCGGCTCACCTGCCACCGGCCGGTTCACGTTGAGGTGATTGCCCACCACTGCTCGTGAGCCGAGCAGGCGCGACTGGTCGACGTAGGAGTTCATCCATGCGCCGCCCCGCTTCGAGGGCCGCGCGTATAGGTCCAGCAGGAATGCCGCGAGGGGCCGCCCGTCCGCGTCCAGGATTTCGTACGCCCGCACGGTCTCCTCGTACACCGGCAGGTCGGGCCGCGCGCGGAAGGTGAGGCCGAAAAGCTTCTCCGCCGCGAAGAACACCCCGTCCCGCAGGACGCGCTCCGCCTCAAGGTAGGGCTTCAGCTCCGCCTCGTCGAAGGCGAAGCGCTCGCGCCGTTCCTTCTCCCCGTAAAAGGGCCAATCCCAAGCTGCGAGAGTGAAGCCGCCGCCCTCGCGGTCGATGATCGCCTGCATCGCCGCCGCCTCGCGCCGCGCGTTCGCCACCGCCGCCGGTCCGAGGTCCGCGAGCAGCCGGTTCACCGCTTGCGGGGTCCGCGCAGTCTGGTCCTCCAGCGCGTACGTTGCGTGGTTCGGGTAACCCAACAGCCGTGCCCGCTCCGCCCGCAGCCGCGCCAGCCGCGACACGACCACTAGGTTGTCGAATTCTCCGCCCCGGCTCCCCCGCGCCAGTGAGGCCTGATGGATGCGCTCCCGCAGCGCCCGGTTCCGCAACGAGGCGAGCTCCGGTTGCCCGCTGGTGTTGAGCAGCCGCAGCGCCCACGCCCCCGGTCGGCCCTCGGCCCGGGCCAGCTCTGCCGCCGCCGCGACCTCCGCCGGCGTCAGGCCGTCCAGATCCTCCGCGCGGTCCACCCACACCAGCGACGCATTCACCTCCTTGAGTACGTTCTGGGTGAAGGTGGTCTGCAGGCTCGAGATTTCCGCGTTGAGCGCCCGCAGGCGCGCCTTCTCAAGCTCGGCCAGCCGTGCCCCCGACCGCACGAGGTCCGCATGGCTCTTTTCCAGCAGCCGCAGAGATTCCGGATCGAGCCCCAACTGCGCTCGGTCTGCGAACAGGCGGTCCACCCGGGCGAACAGCCGCGGATCCAGCCGGATGGCGTCCGCGTGGGCCGCCAGCCGCGGCGCCAGCTGCCGCTCGAGGGCCCGGGTGCGGTCGTTGCCGTGCGCCCCCGCGAGGTTGAAGAACACGCTTCGCGCCCGGGAAAGCGTCTCCCCGCTCCGCTCCAGGGCCACGAGGGTATTCGCGAAGGTGGGCGCCGCGGAGGCGGAGAGGATCGCCTCCACCTCCCGCCGCTGCTCAGCCATCCCCTGCTCGAACGCCACCCCGAAATGCTCGTCCCGGATCCGGTCGAACGGGGGATAGGCGAACGCCAGCGTACTGGGCGCGAGCAGCGGGTTCAAGGACGGGGGCGGGGCGGAAGCGGCCGGGGTGGTCACGGGAAGCAGGAGAGTGGGGAGGAAGGCGGCGCGGAGCATCTGGAATGAAACGCGCGACTCAAGGTCCGGGGTGCATCTTTCGCGCGGATGGCGCGGCCCCGGAGGGGGGCTCTCCGCGCCCGGGGCGGCAGCGGTCGCTCAGCGGTCCCGGCGGTCGCCCGGTTCCAACCCGCTGGCCGTACGGGTGAACTCAATTTCCCAGCGCGAGACGCCCTTCAGGTAAAACCGGGCGAACTTGCCCGCCTCGGTATCGGTGCCGCGCGGGCCGTACCCGAGCACCTGCGGGTAAAAGTCGGTCCAGCTGGGGATGTCCTCCGTCGCCAGCAGCACCTTGGGCTGCTTCCACGCCTCCGGCCGGCTTAGGTCGTGCGAGTAGGAGAGGTAGATCCCGCGCTGGGACCAGCCCGGCTCGCCTTGGGCCCGGTTGAGGAGCATCACAAAGGCGTTGAGGTAGGTGTTCCAATGGACCGACGGTCCCCAGAAGCAGTCCGGGTCGCGGTTCACCCAGCCGCGGCGCGCCGGGAAGATCGGGGTCACCCTCCCGCCGATCCCCGGCTCCTTCCACTCGCCCTCGTGGTACTTGAAGACCTTGCCCTCGGGATTGAAACGGTCCGCGTACGCCATCCGCGCTACGCACACGCCCTGGGTCTCCTCCGGGCCGGCGTAGTTCGTGAAGAAGAAATAGAAATGGCTCCGCTCCGGATCCAGCACGACCGAGAAGTCCCCGTGGCCCCCAATGAAGAACCCGTTGGCCGCGAGGGGATCCGGCGGGTCGCCCGCATCTAGGATCAGGCCCAGGTCATGCACGCTGCGACCCTGTTCGATGGAGATGAGGGCCCCGATCTTGGGCGCCGTGAGCGTGGACTCCTCGATCAGCCCGGAGGGCTCGTGATGGTACCAGCCGAGTAAAATGCCGTCGGGATCCATCCACACGCCCTCAACCCACGCCGGATGGTGGCGCATCCCGGTCGTATCGACCTCGATGGTGGTCCAAGGGTAGAACTGACCCGCGGACCGGCTGAGCTTCAGCGGCCAGCCGATCGAGGTGAAAAGGTGCAACTGTCCGTCCCACCAGAATGCCGGGCTGTTGCCATCCGCCTGCGCCGGTAGCTTCACATCCTCCACCCAGTGCAACTGCGCCTCCTGCGCCGCCAGCGGCGCCCCGAGGGCAAGCGCCAGTCCCAAACGAACGCAAAACCAACGCGCGGGAGGTAAGGTGACACTTATGTCAGGCACGGTAGGCGGGGAGGAATGATCGGAATCGGCGCGACGCAAATGAACTTTCTTAAATCCGCGGCCTCCGATGCCCGACGCCTAGGGTCCGCCCGCTGGGAACAGGCTTTCCTCTCGTCCCAGGCCCGCCCAGCCTGCCCACACCCCGGTATGACCCCGTTTCGCCGCGCCTTGCTGGCCGCCCTTGCCCTGCTGCCCTGCCTTTCGCCCGCCGCCCCCGTTGGCGCCGTCTCCGGCCGGGTCTTCCACCCCGCCCGGAGAGAGTACATCGCTAGTGCCGAGGTGCGCGTCGAGGGGGCTGACCTGCTCGCGGTCACGGAACAGGACGGCTCCTACCGGCTCCCGGCCGTTCCTGCCGGATCCCGCACGCTGGTGGTCACTTACACCGGACTCCCGCCCGCCCGCGCTACCGTCGTGGTTCCGGCGGGCGGCGTGGTCAGCCGCGACTTCGAGCTGGTGCCCGCCGGCGCCGCCGCGGGGACGGTGCAGCGAATGGATGCGCTCGTGGTCCGCTCCGAGCGCGAGGGCAACGCCAAGGCCATCATGGAGCAGCGCCGCTCGATGAACCTCACCAACAGCCTCTCGTCGGATTTCTTCGGGGACGTCGCCGAGGGCAGCGTGGGCGAGTTCCTCAAGAACGTTCCGGGGGTCGACGTGGACTACGTGGGGCCGGACGCCCGTGGCCCCCGCCTGCGGGGCCTCGACCCGCAGTACGTTGGGGTCAGCGTGGATGGGATGAGGATGGCGAGCGCGGACGGCTCCCAAGGCACCGGGGGCGGCGCGCGATCCTTCAGCTTCGATCAGGTCTCGGTGAATAGCGTCGACCGCATCGAGGTCAACTACACCACGAGCGCGGACCAGGATGCGGATGCTCCGGCGGGCACGATCAACCTGAAGACCAAGCGGGCCTTCGAGCGCCGCGGCCGCCGGATCGCCTGGCAGATGCACCTGATGGCCAACGGCGACCACTTCACGCCGGCGCGCGATTACGGTCCCGGCGACGTTCGCACGCACAAGTTCCGCCCGGGCGGCATCCTCGAGTATGCAGACGTCCTCCTCGGCGGCCGGCTTGGCTTCGTCCTCAACATCAGCGAATCCAGCCAGTACGTGGTCCAGAGCCGCGTGGACCACACCTACAACGCGGCCGCCACCGCCGCCGATCCCCGCCCGCGGGTCATCACCGGCCTCACCTTCACCAGCAACCCGCGCTTCACCGAGCGCTTCACCCCCTCGCTGACCCTCGACCTGAAGGCCGCCCCGGGCCTCGTCCTCTCGCTCAGCGCGATGTACAATCACTTCGATGCCTACATCGATGCCCGCGTCCTGACCTTCACCACGACGGGCCGCGCGGCCGTGGCGGGCGATGGGCTGAACAACTTCAGCGTGATCAACGGCGGTGCGACGCTGGGCCTGAGCACCAACCACGAGCACAAATTCGCCCGCACGCGTACCGTCACCCCGCGCTTCGAGCTCCGGCGCGGCCCGTGGCTGGTCGATGGCGGCCTGCACTACAGCATTTCCTCCAACCAGTACGTGGCCCTGCCCCGCGTCGGCCCGCAGACCCTGCCCGTCGCCAACCTCACGGGGCTCTCGCTCGACCTCCGCCGTTCCTCGCTGAGGGATGTCGACTGGCAGGTAACGCAGACCGGGGGCGCGATTTCGCGTACCCCACGAACTTCATCAATCCCCGGATCGGCGACGATATGCGCTTTGCCGAGGGGGAGATCCAGCAGGCGCACCTGAACGCCCGCTTCACGCCCACGTGGTCGCTGCCGGCCTGGTTCAAGGTGGGCGCGAAGGCGACCGAGCAGTACCACCGCTTCCGCAACCCCAACGCCTTCCTCACCTGGCGCTACGACGGCCCGGGCGGCGGGCCGACGGGCAGCTTCGCGTCCGTCGCCTTCCCGGAAAACGCGTGGCAGCTCGAGAACGGCGTGCGCATCGCCTCGCTCTCGGGGGGCGTGCCGGTGTTCGCGAACCGCACGGAGCTGGGGCGCCGCTTCCGCGAGTCGCCCGAGCAGTTCACGCCGCTGGCCACGCCGGCAAACTACTTCACCGCCTTCATCGACACTCCCAGCTACGTGAAGGAGACCCTGCGCGCCGCCTACGCGCTCGCCCACGTGCGGGTCCGCGGGCTCTCGTTGCAGGCTGGGCTGCGCGGTGAGGAAACCTGCTTCGCCAGCCGCGAATTCGATGCCCGCAGCGCCGCCGAGGTGCGCGCGGCCGGCTTCGCCGTCACCCCCGCGAATGGCCGCGCGACGACCGTGCCTGGTCTCACCTATCAGTATATGAGCCGGCCGAAGACCACGCGGCGGAGCGGCTACCCCCATCTGTTCCCCTCCGCTTCTGCCAAGTACTCGTTCACCGAGAACCTGCAGGCCCACCTCGGCTACAGCGCCACCCTCTCGCGCCCGGCGATCGGCAACCTCGGCGGCGTCTGGATCTTCAACGAGACCAACGAGACCGTCAGCGTGCCGAATCCCGACTTGCGCCCGGAACGCTCCCGCAACCTCTCCGGCCGGCTGGCCACCTATTTCGAGCCGGTCGGCAGCGCCGCCCTGACGCTCTTCCAGAACGATATCTCGGATAGCGTGACGTCCGCCGAATTCCCCGCCGCGGCCTTCGGCTACGAGGGCGATCCCGCCTACGGCTCGTACCGCTTCCTGTCCATCGGCAACCGCCCGGGCAAGACGCGCGTGCGTGGAATGACTTGGGAGTACAGCCAGGCCCTGTCGTTTTTGCCTGGGGCGTGGTCCGGCGTGAACGTGGCCGCGAACTACACCCGCACCTACGCCTCGCTGACGCGCGCCGCGATGGTGCCGCACATGGCCGGGGCGACGCTGAGCTACCGTTGGCGCCGGCTTGCGTTCGGCGCGAGCGGCAAGTGGACCGACCACACGCCGATGACATCCGCAGGCACGATCACCTACCGCAAGCAGCGCACGATGATCGACCTTAACGGCAGCTGGCAGGCGGGCGCGCGGCTGGGCCTATTTTTCCAAGTGCGGAACCTGTTTAACGTCGCCGAGTACCGCTACCAGGTGGACCCGTCCTACGTGCTCTCGAACATGGTCGTCGGGACTTTCTATACCTTTGGGGTGAAGGGGGCCTTCTGACCGGGCAGCGGGGCGAATCGTGCCCGCTCGACCGCATGAGGAACTAAATACGGCGCAGCAAGCTGCTCGTTGTCGCCGCGGCCTCTTGGCCAGGCGCGGCGGGCTGAGACGAGGGCTCGAGCGGCGGTGCTTTTCCCCGATTCGCTCCGGACCCGCTGCGAGCCCCTCGGGCCGGATCACGCCCCTCCGGACCCCCGTCCTGGGATATCCGCGGTGTCTTGGGAATCCCCTTGCAGCGGGGTCTGCGTCCACCCGTTCCGGGAGCCTTTCGTGGCCATCTCCTGGCGGAGCCCTGGCGCAGGAGAGCCCGCCCGCGCCTTTACACGTCCTTAACAATTCCCCCGGCCCGCGCGCACAAAGGCCAAACACCCGCGCGGCACGCTCGGAAGATGATCCAGCCCCACGGCGATACCTCCGCCCCCGCTGCCTCGCTTCCGGTCGGCTCCGGCGCACCCCCGGTCGACCTAGTGCGCCGCGCCCGCGCCGGCGACGCCCCCGCCCAGACGGAACTGGTCGTCCGCTACTCCCGCCGCATCACCGGCTACCTCCGCAGCCTCTGCCGGCGCGAGGAGGCGATCGAGGACCTCGCGCAGCTCACGTTCATCAAGATGTTCCGCCGCCTGCGCTGGCTGCGCGACCCCGCGGTCTTCGAACCGTGGCTCTTCCGCATCGCCCGCAACACCGCCTTCGACGCGGGCCGCCGCCGCGCCTGCCGCCCCGCCACGGTTGCCCTCGATCCCGAGGCCCTGCGCATCCCCGACCCCGGCCACGAGTTCGCCACCCGCGAGATCCTCGGCGCCTTGGAAACTGCCCTCGATCAACTGAAGCCAATTGACCGCCAACTAGTCCGGATGATCGTGGCCGGCGAAAGCTACGCGGAGGCCGCCCGCCGCCACGGGCTCACGCTCGCGTCCGTCAAGGTCCGCCTCCATCGCGTGCGGCCCTTCCTGCGCACCACGGTCGGCGGCCTCACCGGCACTCGCGCGCCCGATGCCGCGGGCTGGCGCCCCGCGAGCCGCCCGGTGGCCTTGGCCGCTTAAATTGGCCGCGTTGGCCCCGCCTCAGCCGCCGGCCGGACCGTGCACCCGGCGCCCGTCCACCCATGTCGCCAGCACGCGCGTCCCGCGCAGGTCGTCTTCCGGGCATCCGAGCAGGTCGCGATCCACGATGATGAAGTCCGCCCGCTTGCCCGGCTCCAACGAGCCGATCTCGGTCTCCCAGCGCAGCAGGTAGGCATTGTTTCGAGTGTAGAACTCGATCGCCTGCCGCCGCGTGAGCGCCTCCTCCGGGTGCAACCGGCCCTCGTGCCAACGCGCGCGCCGCGTCACCGTCGTCCACATCGCCAGGAACGGATTGTACGGGTTGATCGCCCGGAGATCGCCGATCTTGAGCATATGGTCCGAACCGCCCCCGGCCACGCCCCCCGCCGCAAAGATCGAGCGCAGCGGCTGAAAGTAGCGCAACCGGTCGTAGCCGAACTGTCCCACCAAGGTCCGGGTGTCCAAATACAGCCAGATGGGCTGGATATCCAGGACCACGCCCAGCCGTGCGGCCTCGAGCACGCTTGCGCGCGTCATAAAGTTGGAATGGGTGATGCCCATCCGCAGTGGCTTGACGGGAACTTCCCGGTCGACGGCCGCGTAGGCCTCCAACAAGGTCATCCCCGCGGCGTCGCCCACCGCATGCGCCGTGAACTGCATTCCGTGCCCGGCCACTCGCCGCACCATCTCGCGCAGCCGGTCCGGCGGGACGTTCAGGACCCCGCGGTAGGCGTCGTCCCGAATCCCGTAGGCCTCGTTGCGGCCCCACGGCTGGAGCATATAGGCGCTGCCGGTCAACATCCCGCCATCCAGCCAGATCTTGGTGCCCAACAGGCGCAGCCACGGGTGCTCGCCGCGCAACGGGCTCGCCGCGATCTGGTCGATCGCCGTCAGGATCGAGGCCATCGGCCCGACGGTCGGGAAGGTCTGCGATAACGCCACGCGCACGGTCAGGCCGTCCCGGTCCCGCAGGGCCTCATAGTCGCGGATGGAGGAAGGTGACGCGCCCCGGTCCGCCACGGTGGTGAAGCCGATCCGGTTGTAATCGCGGAACAGCGCCTGCAGGCGCGACTGCTGCTCGGCCCGCGGGATTGCCCGGGGGGACGGGGTCTTGATGTACCGGCCCAGTCCCCGCGTCAGGCCGTTCGGCTCGCCCATCGCATCCAGCTCCAGATGCCCTGGTCCGCCGTCGGTCACCTTGAATTCCCGGGTGAAGCCGCACCGTGCCAGCGCGAGCGAGTTCAGCATATTGTCCGGGCCGGTCCGGAAGTTCACCGGATGCCGCGGCGCCGCCGCGTCCAGTTCCGCCCGGGTCGGGTAGCGCGACTCGCGCAGGCGGGTGATGAACACCTGCGAGGTCTGGATCCACTCGCCGGCCGGCACCACCTGCGCCCGCGCCCGGATGTAAGCGAGGACGTCCGCGATGGTCTCCATATCCGGCACCTCGTGGTCCGCCTCGAACACCGCCGCCGCGGGCGCGTGGACGTGCGAATCGATCAGCCCCGGCAACAGCATCCGGCCCCCCAGCTCGTGCACCGTCGTTCGACCCGGGTCCGCCAAGGCCCGGATGCTAGCCGTGGAACCGATGGCCACCACTCGGCCCCCGCGGATGGCGAGGGCCTCGTGCACGGCGAAGCCAGCGTCCACCGCCAGCACCTTCCCGCCCACGAAGACGACATCCGGCGCCTCCGCACCGGAGGACAGAAGGGCGGGGCACAGCAGCAGGCAGAGTCGCGCCAGGGCGCGGGTCGGGGACCTCATGGGGGTGAAGGGGAAGAGATTCAGAAGCCGGCCGCCTGGCCGTCCTTGCGGCTTTCGCTGGCGCCGAGGAAGACGCGATTCCGCGCGTCCCAGCCGATTGCCTGGTAGCCGCCGAAGCCGCCGAGGTCCGTCCGGATGTCGTGGCCGCGCCGCTTCAGCTCGGCCCGCGTTGACCACGGCACCCCGCTCTCGAGGAACACGTGGCCGCCGGTGGTCATCCGCGGCTCATTGTAGTCGGTCGAACCCTCGTGCTGCCAGCGCGCGGCATCGCCCGCCTCCTGCAGGTTCATCCCGAAATCGATCAGGTTGACTAGAATCTGGACGTGCCCCTGCGGCTGCATCGCACCGCCCATCACGCCGAAGCTCAGCCACGGCCGTCCGTCCTTGGTCACCATCGCGGGGATGATGGTGTGGAACGGCCGCTTGGCCGGGGCGTAATCGTTGGCGTGGCCCTCCTGCAGGGTGAACATCTCCCCGCGGTTCTGAAACCCAAAGCCGAGGCCCGGCACGACCACGCCCGCCCCCATCCCCCGATAATTGCTCTGGATCAGCGAAACGAAGTTCCCCTCGGCGTCCGCCGCCGTCAGGTAAATGGTGTCCCCGCCCTGCAGCGCCGGGTTGCCCGCATCATAGGTCCGCGCCGCCTTGTCCGGGCGGATCAGCGCGCGCCGCTGGGCCGCGTACTCCTTCGAGAGGAGACCGCGCAGCGGGATGCGGGAGAAGGCGGGGTCCGCGTAGAACTTCGCCCGGTCCTCGAAGGCGAGCTTCTTGGCCTCGATCATCACGTGCAGGGCCTCCGCGGAATTAAAGCCCATCGCCTTCAGGTCGTAGCCCTCGAGAATGTTCAGCATCTGCAGCGCCGCGATGCCCTGGCCGTTGGGCGGCAGCTCGTGGACGTCGTAGCCGCGGTAATTGACCGAGACGGGATCGACCCAGTCGGAGGTGTGCGCGGCCAGGTCCTCTCTCCGCAGCCAGCCGCCCTGGGCCCGGAAGAAGGCGTCGATGCGGTCCGCGATCGCACCCTGATAGAACGCATCGCGCCCGCCCGTGGCGACCGCCGCGAGGGTGTCGGCGAGGTCCGGGTTGCGGAAGACTTCGCCCTTGGCCGGCGCTCGGCCGCCCGGGGCGAAGGTGGCCACGAAGGCCCCCGGCTCCGGCGACAGCAACGGCACGCTCCGCGCCCAGCCATCGGCAATGACCTCGGTCACGGGAAAGCCCTCGCGGGCGTAGCGGATGGTTGGCGCCAGCAGCTCCGCCCACGGCAGGCGGCCGAACCGCCCGTGCAAGGCAGCCCAGCCGTCGATGCAGCCCGGGACCGAGACGGGCAGGAGGCCGCGAGGGGGGATGGTGGTGCGGCCGAGGCGCTGCAGCTCGACCAGCAGTTGCTCCTTGCCGAGCCCGCGGGGCGAGCGTCCGGAGGCGTTCAGGCCGTGCAGCCGCCCGGTCTTTGCCTGGTAGACGATCGCGAACAGGTCCCCGCCGATCCCGCACCCGGTGGGCTCCATCAGCCCGAGGGCGGCGTTGGCGGCGATCGCGGCATCGACCGCGGAACCGCCGCGGCGAAGGACGTCGAGGCCGATCTGGGTCGCCAGCGGCTGGCTGGTGCAGACCATCCCGTTGCGGGCGATAACCTCGGAGCGGGTGGCGAAGGGGCGTCCGGTGATGCGGTCCACTTGGGCGGGCAGGCTGGGGGCAAGGGTCAAGAGGAGCGCGGCCGCGACGGGGACGCGCAGGGCGGGGGGCATAGGCGGACCGTGCGGGCTCCGCGCCCCGGGGTCAAACCGCGGCGTGCGCGGCCGAATGCCTTTGCGGTCCCGCACCGCCTGTGCCTCCGTGCGGCCGCCGATGCCCAACGCCCTCGCCGACCAAAAATCCCCTTACCTCCTTCAGCACGCCGACCAGCCGGTCGAGTGGCTGCCGTGGGGCGAGGCCGCCTTCGCCCGCGCTCGCGCCGAGGACCGCCCGATCTTCCTCAGCATCGGCTATTCCACCTGTCACTGGTGCCACGTGATGGCGCACGAATCGTTCGACGACCCAGAGATTGCCGCCGCCCTCAACGCGGGCTTCATCCCGGTGAAGGTGGATCGCGAAGAGCGCCCGGATGTGGACAAGGTCTACATGACCTACGTGCAGGCCGTGACGGGTCGCGGGGGCTGGCCGTTGAGCGTGTGGCTCACGCCCGAATTGAAGCCTTTCTATGGCGGTACCTATTATCCGCCCAAGGACCTGCCGGCCCGACCGGGTTTTCCGCGCGTGCTCGCGGCGCTGAGCAAAGGGTGGCGGGAGGACCGCGCCACGCTGCTGGCCGAGGGCGACCGGGCGCTGGAGGCGATCCGCGGCCACATTGCTGCGGAGACCGCCCCGCCAGAGGGCGAGGACAAGCCGTTGTTCGAACGGGCCGGGACGGCCTTTGACGCGGCTCTCCGCCATGCGTTCGAGTCATTTGATCCCGAGCACGGCGGCTTCGGTGGCGCCCCCAAGTTCCCGCGCCCCGCGCAGCTCGCGTTCCTCCTCCGCGCGGCCGCCCTCCAGGACCCCGCCAGCGAGGCCGGCGCCGAGGCGCTCCGCCCCGTGACCGCCACGCTGCAGGCGATGGCCCGCGGTGGCATCCACGACCACGTCGGGGGCGGCTATCACCGCTACGCGGTCGATGGCGGCTGGTTCGTGCCCCATTTCGAGAAGATGCTCTACGACCAGGCCCAGATCGCCGTGGTCTGCCTGGAGGCCCGCCGGGCCACTGGGGACGAGCGCTACGCCTGGATGGCCCGCGACATCCTCGGCTACGTCGAACGCGACCTCACCAGCCCGGGCGGGGCCTGCTTCACCGCCGAGGACGCCGATTCCGCGGATGCCCAAGGCCACCTGACCGAAGGCGCGTTCTACCTTTGGAGCGCCGCGCAACTCCGCGGGCTCCTCGGGGCCGATTTCCCGCTGCTCGCGGCGCATTTCGGCGTGCAGGACGAAGGCAACGTCCCCAACGAACTCGACCCGCAGGGGGAATTTCGCGGCGGCAACATTCTCGCGCAGATCCGACCCCTCGCCGCGACCGCCGCCCAGCTTCAGCTGGATCCCGCCTCGGCGAACGACCGGCTGGTGCTGCTGCTCGAGCGCCTCCGGGAGGCCCGCCGCGCCCGGCCCCGGCCCCATCTGGACGACAAGATCCTCGCCGGGCCCAACGGCCTGATGCTCTCCGCCCTTGCCCTAGCCCACCGCACGCTGGGCGACGGGGGCCGTTACCTCGCGGCCGCTACGCGCATCGCCAAATTCCTCCGCCGGGAGATGCACGACGAGGCCACCGCCACCCTCTACCGGGTCTGGCGAGCCCCCGCGCCCGCCGACCCGTGCGGCGGGCGGGGCTCCACGCCCGCCTTCGCTGAGGACTACGCCGCGGTTATTCAGGGTCTGCTCGACCTCTACGAGGCCGGGTTCGAGATCCGCTGGCTCCAGTGGGCCGAACGCCTCCAAGCGCGGATGGACGCTCGATTCTGGGACGAGGCCGCCGGGGGCTACTTCAACTCGGCCGCGGATGATCCCTCCCTGGTCCTGCGCCTTAAGGAGGACTACGACGGCGCGGAACCGGCCCCGAGCAGCCTCGCCGCCCTCAATTTGCTCCGGCTGAGCGCCCTGTTAGGCAAGGATGCTGGGTTCCGGGAGCGCGGCGTCCGCACGATCGAGGCGTTTCGCGGCCGCTGGGAGCGGGCCCCGCACGCCGTGCCGCAGCTCCTATGCGCATTCGAACTGGGGCTGGAGTCCCCGCGCCTCGTGGTGCTGGCCGGCGATCCGGCCGACCCCGCTTTCCAATCGCTCGCAGCGGTGGTCGCGGAAAGTTTCGGCCCGCGCCGTAACGTCGTGGCCGCTGATGGCAGCGAGGGCCAGCGCTGGCTCGCGGAACGCTCTCCGTGGCTCGCCGAGCTCCGGCCCCCGGGCGGTCGGCCGGCGGCCTTTGTCTGTGAGGACGAGCGTTGCCTGCCGCCGGTCGCGGATCCGGCCGCCCTGCGGGACCTGCTGGCGGTGCCGGCCGGGAGGAGCGAGGCGCAATGAGCGAGGACCGCCTGCTACGCCTTGAGGAGAAGATCGCGTACCTGGAGCGGCACGTCACCGCGCAGGATCGCGCGATGCTGGAGCTGACCGAGGAACTGGACGCCCTGCGTCGCGAGCTGCGGCGCGTCCGCGAGGCGAGAGCTGACGCGGGCGCGGCGCCGGAGCCGGCGGACGAGCGGCCGCCGCATTACTAAGCTGGAGCGACCGGCGCCCGAGCTCTTGGCTCAGAACGAGGCGGTGACTTCTTGGAGGTAGCCGGGATCGAGCACCTGTTCACCCAAGGCTGAACACTCGAGCTCGTCGTTCTTGTACAAGCGAAAGCGGATCGGCCCGCCGGCCTCGGCCGTTTCCCAACGCCACTTTCCAATGGAGATGAATTGCAGCGGGACGCCGCGTTCCCAACTCAGGCCTGGCCCCTCGCCGCGAATGAACAACCGGTTGCCGATACCGATGTAGGCGGTGGCCAGCAACCGCGTCGCGCCGTCTGAAGTGAGGGTGCGTTCGACCGAAGCTCGCGCTCCGGGAGAGCTGTCCTCGATGCCGAGCTCCAGCGCCGGCTCGGGCTCCGGCCGGCGGGCGGCCCGCTTGCGCGGCAGAGCCGCTGGCGGGGGCAACTCCGGTTCGCTAGGTGCGACCATTGGGCCAAGGGCAGGTGACTGTTGCTCCGGTTCCGCGGTCTTCACCGGTTCGGACGGAGTCGCGGCGACCACGGGGCGCTCTTTTGGCGCGGGCGCTAGCGGCTCTGGCACGGCCGGGGAGGGGCCTGGCGCGGGCGCGGCGGGGGCCGTCTCGACGACCGTGGCTTTCGGCTCCCGCGCGACGGCGGGGGGAGCTGCGGGAGCAGCTTCCGCCGGTGCGGCTTCGGCCGCTTCCTCGCGGCGTGGTCGGCGCGGCTTGCGCGGGGCAGGGGTCGCGGTCTGCGGAGGCACCGCGACCGAGATCGGAGCCTCGATGACGGTCGTTGGCGCGGCAGGCGGCGGAGCCGATGAGAGTTGGTCGGGGCCTGGATCGAAGACCTCCGGCGGTTTCCGGCTGGCTTCTCGCCGAGGAACTTCGCCTTCCGCAGCTCGGGCGGACCGGCTCGCGTGGACCTCGCGCGCGGTCCCGGATCCTTCGCGGGCGGCAGCGAGCACGCGTTCCAGCTTGGCCGCGCTGTCGGCGGCCTCGCGTTGCAGGGCCGCCACCTGTTTGGCCGCGGCGGTCTCCAGCCGGGTAAGTTCAGTGGCGGTCCGCGCCAGCTGGTTCAGGGCGGCTTCGATCCGCCCGAGCTCGCTGGTCCGCAACGCCGCGATCTCTTCCTCCAAGGCGGCCCGGGCCCCATCCTCTGCCTCGGCCAGCTGGCTTTGGAAAGCCGACACCCGTTGCTGCAGTTTTTCCGGTAACTCCTCTGCCTCGCGCAGCGTGCGGCGCGCTATTTCCGCGATCCCGTTCAGACTGCCCGTGGCGATGCTCACTTGTTGCGCGGATTCCCGCACGGTCTCGGCCAAGGCCTCGAGGGCCCGCTGCCGCTGGTCGAGCGCCTCGTTCTTCTGCCGCTCCAGCCGCGCCACTAGCGGCACCAGGCCCACCAAGACGCCCAGCAGCACGCAGGCGACGATCGCTACCACCGCGCCGGTGGACAACGGCAGGGGGCTCGTCCACGCCACAATTGCCGCGGTGCCGAGCAACGCCAGGTCGGTGAGGATGAAGAGCCAGGTGGGCAGGCCGGGGGACGGAGAAGACTTCATGGGAGGGCCCGGGGCGGCGTCATCCGGTTTGCTCGCGGTGAAACCGGGGGCGCCTCGCCGGCGGGTGGGGAGGGTTTGCGCCCGCGTTTCCCCCGGCTCAAGGGCAAAACGGCGTTTGCCTCGGCCCTGGCCAAGGCCACGCTCCGCTCCATGGACTCCTCAGCCTTTGTCCGGATCGAGCGGGAAGCCCCCGGCGGGGTCCGCCATTATGTCGTCCACGCCCACGATCCGCAGTTTAGCCTAGAGCTGAGCCCGGACGATGCAGCTCCCGACCGGCGGGGGCGCGGGGTGCTGCGGCGGCTGTCCGTCCCGAATTCCTGGGCGGGCGACTACACCCGCTACGCGCGGCTGGTTTCGGCTGCGCAGGAGTTTTTCGCCCAGTCGCTGGAGGAGCCCGCCCCTAAGGCCGAGTCGCGCCGCTGGGTCCGCTGAAGCGTCCCGGCTTAAAGGCGTCGCCAAGCTGGCGCCCCGAGGGATAATAACAGCCCTACGGGGGCGGGAGTCACCGCATTGGCTCGGGGTGTCGTTCTGGGGAGGGCCTATGAAAATGGGTCTTGCCCCACTGGAGCGGCACCTGGCGGCGCGGCGGGGTTAAGTTCATCGACCCCCCTCCCGGGTGGTGGCCGTGAACTTCGCGCCGTGGAATTCGGCGCGGAAGCGGTCGCGGAGGGTGCGGGCCTGGTAATCGAGGGAGTAAAGGTAGGAGGCGCCCCACTCAGGGCGCTGCCCCGGTCACTTGATCGCCAGCTGGGGCCGGCCGGCCTCCGGCCAGTCGATGTGGAAGAACTCGCCGCGGGGGCGGTCCGTCCGCTCGTAGGTGTGCGCCCCGAAGTAGTCGCGCTGCGCCTGCAGCAGGTTCGCGGGCAGGCGGGCCGAGCGGTAACCGTCGTAGTACGACAGCGCCGAGCTGAAGGTCGGCACGGGCACGCCGCACTCCACCGCCAGCGCCACGACCTTCCGCCAGTTCTCCTGCGCCTGCCGCACGGTCTTGTTGAAATACGGGTCGAGCAGCAGGTTCGCCAGGTCCGGCTTCCGTGCGTAGGCCTCGGTGATCTTCTGCAGGAACACGGCGCGGATGATGCACCCGCCCCGCCACATCTGCGCGATCTCGCCGAAGTTGAGCTTCCATTTGTACTCCTTCTGCGCCTCCCGCATCAGCTGGAAGCCCTGCGCGTACGAACAGATCTTCGAGCAGTACAGCGCATCGTGGATCGCCGCCACCAGCGCCTTGCGCGAACCTTTGTACTTGCGGGACGGCCCCTTCAGCACCTTCGCCGCCGCCACCCGCTCCTCCTTGATCGCGCTCAGGCACCGCGCGAAGACCGACTCCGCGATCGTCGGCGCCGGCACCCCCATATCGAGCGCGTTCACCGACGTCCACTTGCCCGTGCCCTTCTGGCCCGCCGTGTCCAAAATCACGTCCACGATCGGCTTCCGGGTCACCGGATCCTTCTGCTTCAGGATGTCCGCGGTGATCTCGATCAGAAAGCTGCCCAGCATCCCGCGGTTCCATGCGGCGAAGATCTCGCCCATCTCGGGGGCCTTCATCCCCAGCAGGCCCTTCATCACGGCGTAGGCCTCGCAGATCATCTGCATATCGCCGTACTCAATGCCGTTGTGGACCATCTTCACGTAATGGCCCGCGCCATTCTCACCGATGTAAGCCGCGCACGGCACCCCCCCCTGGATCGGCTGGCCTGGCGCCGCCCCCGTCAGAGGCCGGCCCGTCTTCGCGTCCACCTTGGCTGCGATCGCGTTCCAGATGGGCTCCAATTCCTTGTAGGCCGCCGGATCACCGCCCGGCATCAGCGCCGGACCGAACCGCGCGCCCTCCTCGCCGCCGGAAACGCCCGAACCGATGAACCGCAACCCCTTCGCACGCAGGGCCTGCTCGCGCCGGATGGTGTCCGTCCACAGCGCGTTTCCTCCGTCGATCACGATATCGTTTTTGTCCAGCAACGGCACTAAGCTGTCGATCACGGCATCCGTGCCCTTGCCGGCTTGGACGAGGATCACGATTTTGCGCGGGCGCGAGAGGGACTGGACGAACTCTCCAAGGGTCTCGGCCCCGTGCAGGCCGCCCGGCGTGGCCGGGTTCTCGGCGACGAACTTCTCCGTCTTCTCGGTGGTCCGATTGTAAACCGAGATTCGGAAGCCGTGATCGGCGATGTTGAGGGCAAGGTTCTGACCCATCACGGCGAGGCCGATGAGTCCGATGTCCGAGGGTGTCTTGGCCATGGCGAGGAAAGTAAAAAGGGGGGGCGAGGTTGGCCCGCGCCCCGCCGAAAACCAACCTGATTCTGGCTGACTTGGCTTAGGCCACTGGGGGCGCGGGGGGCCGCTCTTCCCAGACGCGGGCGAGCTGGATGAGCATCTGGGTGGCGCGGCTCATATCCTGCAGGGAAACCCACTCTCGCTGGCTATGCACCTGGTGCATCCCGCAAAACAGATTCGGGGTCAGCAGGCCGCGGGCGGTCAGCTGCGAGCCATCGGTGCCGCCGCGGATACGATGGCGGAACGGCGTGAGGCCCGCCCGGCGGATCGCCTCCAGCGCGTAGTCCACTGGCCGCGGATCGCGGTCCAGCGAGTAACGCATATTGCGGTACTGCTCGTGGAACGCCACCTCGACGCTGGCGCCAGGTTCCGCCGCCTGTACCGCCGCCCCCGCCTGCTCCACCAGGCGCCGCAGCTCGGCCAGCCCCGCCAGTTCAAAGTCGCGCAGGATCAGGCGCACGGTCGCTCGCTCGCTGTTGCCGCGGATCTCGGTCGGATGAATGAACCCTTCCCGGTCCGCGGTCCGCTCTGGGGAACGGGAGAGAGGCAGCGCCGCGGTGAAGCGCGCCGCCAGCCGCAGCGCGTTCACCATCACATCCTTCGCCCAGCCTGGATGCGCCGCTACGCCGCGGATTTCCACGACCGCCGCGTCCGCCGAGAAGGTCTCGTCGTCCAACTGCCCCCGCGCCTCGCTGTCCAAGGTATACGCGAAGTTCGCATCCAGCTGCGCCAAATCCAAGGTGCGCAGGCCGTGACCGATCTCCTCGTCGGGATTAAAGCAGATCCGGATCCGCCCGTGAGGGATCCCCGGGTGCTGCACGAGGTACCGCGCCGCGCCCATGATCGCCGTTACCCCCGCTTTGTCGTCCGCCCCGAGCAGGGTCTTGCCGCTGGCGGTGATGATGTCCTCGCCGATCGATTCCCGCAGGTGCGGGATGGTCTCCACGGTCAGCACCTGCGTGGGATCGTCCGGCAATACGATCGGCCGCCCATCGTACGCGCGGTGCACGATCGGCGTCGCCCCGCCGGGAAGTTCCGTCGCGGTGTCGACGTGCGCCAGCCACGCCAGGGTGGGCACGTCCGCCCGGCGGGTCGTGGCCGGGATGGTCGCGAGCAGGTAGCCACCCCGCGTAAGCTCAATCTCTGGTACGTCCAGCGCCCGTAGCTCCGCCTCCAGCAAGCGCAGGAGGTCCCACTGGCCCTGTGAACTCGGGGTTATCCCCGCGTGGGGATCACTGCGGGTGTCGAACCGGACGTAGCGACAGAAACGTGCCAGCAGGTCCTCGGTATCGATGTTCATTCCGCGAGGAAAGTCCGCCGCTCCCTGCTGGCGAACGCAAATGCGTGCGCCCGCCCCGATGCGTGCGCCAGGGCTGCCTCCCGGCTTGTCCCCGCCGGCGCCGGGCGTACAGTTCCCGCCGTGGGCGGGTTCCCCCTGCGCCCCGCCCGTCTTTACCCCCGTGCCTATGCCCTCCCTCTCGCGCCGCTCCTTCCTCCGGCAGTCCGCCCTAGCCGCCGGGGCCGCCCTCACCTCCGGCCTCCGCCCCTCCGTCTACGCCGCCGCGCCCGGCGCCAACGCCGCCATCCGCCTCGGCATGATCGGCCTCAACGGCAAGGGCTCTGCCCACCTCAAGAACCTCGTCAAGATGCCCGGGGTGCGCATCGCCGGGCTCTGCGACGTCGATCCCCAGGTGCTCGCCCGCGTCGCCCGCAACCTGCCCGAGGGCACGCCCGCCCCCTTCCAGACGACCGACGCCCGCGAGCTGATCGGCCGGGCGGACATCGATGCGGTGATGATCGTCACCAGCAATCACTGGCATGCCCTGCTCACGGTCTGGGCCTGCCAGGCAGGCAAGGATGTTTACGTTGAGAAACCGATGTCCCGCACGGTCTGGGAAGGCCGCAAGATGATCGAGGCTACCGCCAAGTACGGCCGCATCGTCCAGGTCGGCACCCATTACCGTTCCGAGACCGGCCTCGCCCAGGCGATCCAGTACCTGCATTCGGGCGAGCTGGGCAAGGTGCAGCACATCCGCGCCATCGTCTACAATCTCCGCCAGTCGATCGGCAAACGCCTCCCTTGGTACCCCGAGGGGGTCAATTATGACCTCTTCTGCGGGCCCACCCCGATGGTGCCGCTCACCCGCGGCAAGCTGCACTACGACTGGCACTGGTCCTGGGACACCGGCAACGGCGAGCTCGGCAACAACGGGGTCCACGTCCTCGACATCGCCCTCCGCATCGCCCGCCACAATGGCCCGCCCCGCCGCATCGTCAGCTTCGGCAACCGCTACTCGATCCAGGACGCGGCCGAGACCCCGAACACGCACGTCGCGGTCTATGACTACGCCCAGATCCCGCTGATCTTCGAGCACCGGGCGCTGCCGGCCAAGCCGGGGGTGAATTACCTCGACCAAGTCGGCGGCCTCCGCACCGGAGTCATCGCCACCTGCGAGGGCGGGACGGTCGCCGGGTTGGTGGGCGCCACCGCCTTCGACAAGGCGGGCAAGCAGATCCGCAAGTTCGCGGGCGACGGCGGAGCCACCCACGTCCAGAACTTCTTCGATGCCGTGCGCTCCCGGCGGACCCAGGACCTCGCCGCCCCGGTTGAGACGGGCCACCTGTCAGCCTCGCTCTGCCATTTCGGCAACATCTCCTATCGGACCGGCGAGGCCACCCCGACGGCCGCGATCGACGCCACGCTCGGGGACTTCCCCGCCGCCGGGGCGATCCACCGGGAGCTGCAGACGCACCTGCAGGTGCACGGGATCGATCTCGCCCGCCAGCCCTTCCGGCTCGGCCCCTGGCTGTCGCTCGATGCGGTCGGCGACGGCATCACGGCGGTCTCTGGCCAGCAGGAAGGCGCGCTCGAGTACGCCCGCTTCCTGCTCAAGGAGACGCAGCGTCCTCCCTACGCTATCCCGGAGCAGGTCTGAATCGCGCCCGCCGGCGGGCCGCGTTGGATCAGGTGGCGCCGGCGCCCGGGCTTCCGCCCCGCAGCGCCGCCAGCACCGCCGCGTGCAGCGCCGGGGTGGCCGCGGCCACGGTGGAACTGGCCGGATAGGCCGGTCCCCCCTGCCAGTCCGTGATCACCCCGCCCGCGCCCCGCAGGATCGGCACCAGCGCCGCGATGTCCCAGGGGTTCATCACCGGATCGAGCATCACGTCCGCCCAGCCCCCGGCCACCAGCAGGTAGCCGTAACAGTCGCCCCAAGTGCGAACCAGCCGCGCCTGGCGGATCAGCGGCTCAAAGCCGGAACCCGGCTGGTAACGCTCCGGATTGAGCGGGTCGCTGGTCAGCACCGTCGCCGCCTCCAGCCCCGCCACCGCCCGGCAGCGCACGGGACGATCATTCAGCGTCGTGGTGTGCCCGTCCCCCAGCATCAGTTGGCCGAGGATCGGCTGGTGGATGCACCCGAGCACCGGTCGGCCCTCGTGGAGCAGGGCAATCAGCGTGCCCCAGAGCGGGACACCGGTGATGAAAGACTTGGTGCCGTCGATCGGATCGAGCACCCAGGTGAAGTCCGCCCCGGCGTTTTCCGCTCCGAATTCCTCCCCAAGGATGCCGTGTTCGGGAAACACCTGTGCGATCCGTGCGCGCATCAGCTGTTCCGCCCCGCGGTCGGCTGCGGTCACGGGGGAGGCGTCCGCCTTGGTCTCCACCGCAAGCCCCGGCTGGCCCCAAGGGCCGCGCAGGAACTCCCCGCTGGTGGCGGCCAATTCGCGCAATAGGGCCCGGTGCGGGGTCAGATCCATCGCGCCCTTCAAACGTCGAACGCCCGCGATGGCACGCCTAATCCCCGGCGGAGGCACCCCGGAGGCCCGGGTCCGGGGAAAAAAAAGAGCCGGGCCTGCAGGCCCGGCTCAGAACGGTGGGCGCTGGCCGTCGGCTGCGCCCGCAAGATCAGAACTTGTACTTGATCGAGCCGTAGATGTAGCGGCCGATCGGGTCGTAGCTGCTGATGTCGTGGGACTGGTTGCCCTCGGAGCGGATGAGCGGCGGGAACTTGTTGAACACGTTGTTCACGCCGATCGTCGCCTTCAGGCCCTTCAGCCAGCGGTTCGAGGAAGCGGAGAAGGAGTGGCCCACGCGCAGGTCAAACGTGTGGTAGCTCTTCACGCGGTACTCGGTCGACCAGGCCAGGTCGTCCAAGTCGGGCACCCAGGTGTGGCCGATGGTGGCATTCCAGCGGTTGTTTGCGGAAACCCAGTCGAGGTTCGAGCGGGTCCGGTAGCGGGGATAAACCGCCGAGCCGGAGAAGCCGTCCTGATAGCGGGCGACGGCGCCGTTCGGGAGGCTCTGCACCGCGTACTCGCGGATGTAGGTGCCGGCCAGCGAGGCGTTGAAGTTGCCCAGGCCCTGCTGGGTCCACTTGTAGCTCGCCGCGAGGTCCATGCCGTCCTGCCAGTAGCCGGCGACATTGACGATCGAGTTGGAGATCCAGATCTCGTCGGAGGGCCGGTTGGTCATCTGGCCGGGCGAGGTGATCGCCGCGCCCGAGCCGAAGTACGTCTCACCCGCGAGGCTGGTGCCGAGGCGGACCAAGCTGGCGTACGGCGAGGCCGGACCCTTCTGCTCGACGTCGGACACGATCAGGCTCGAGCTGATCGAGGAGATCAGGTCGCGCTCGTCGATGTTGAACCAGTCAGCCGAAACCGAGAGGCCCTTGATGGCCTTCGGGGACCAGACCACACCGGCGGACCAGTTGCGGGACTCCGAGGGGTTCAGACCCGGGTTCGAGCCGGACTGCGAGCGGTACTGACGGGAGCCGGAGGCCACGCCGAGGGAGGTGCCGCCGGTGTTGTAGCGGGTGGTGTTGATCGAGCCCGTGAAGCCCACGGAAACCGGCCCGAACAGGTCAAACAGGGTTGGTGCGCTGAAGGACTCCGAGTACGAGCCGCGAATCGCGAACTCGTCGTTGAAGGGCAGCCAGCGCAGCGAGTACTTCGGGACCGTCGGGTCGGAGGTCTTGCTGTAGATGTCGTGGCGGACGGCCGCGGACAGCTCCAGCACGTGGAAGCCAGGCATCGAGTTGCCGCTGCCGAAGACCGGCACGCGGACCTCGGTGAAGAAGCCGTCGGTGGTCGAACGGGCCGAGAACGGCTGGCGCGGGGTCGCCTGCAGCCACTGGCCAGTCTGGTCGAAGCGGTCATTTACGAAGCTGAGGGATTCCCAGCGGGTCTCGGCGCCGATGCCGATCTGGACGTCGCCGGCGGGCAGCCGGAAGACGCTGCCGTTGAGGCGGAAGTCGAAGCTGTTCAGCTGGCTGTCGTAATTGCGGAACTGGATGCCCAGCATACTCTCGATCACGCCTGGGTTCTGCCGGATCGCGAACGGGTTGTAGGCGCCGGAGTTTACCAGCTCGGTGTACTTCACGCCGTCGATCAGGTTCCGGTTGCGGTAGGCGTGATCGGTGCGGTTGAAGTTGCCAGCCAGCTCATAGCTCCAGTTGTTGGTGATCTTGCCCTTGATGCCCGCCACACCGCGGATGCTCGTGGACTGGTTGGCATAGATGCGGGGGAAGTTCACGAACCGGTTGCGGGCCGTGACCGTCACGTTGAGCGGATTGTTCGGATTGGTGCCGACCACGTTGCCGGAAACCGGCTGGGCGTTGAGGACGGACTCGGTCTCGTTCAGCGAGTAGATGAAGTCGCCGAAGATGGAGGTCGCGTCGTTGAGCTTATGCTCGAGGGCCGCGGTGAAGCTGCGGCGCTGGGCGCGGAGCAGCATCGTCGGGTAGTTGGCCAAATCGAAGAACTGCGCCACCTGGTCCTGCGTCAGCGGGCCCTGGTAGATGCCCTGCGCGACGGCCTGCGCCGGCGTCAGGTCAAGGTTCTGCGGGGGAGCGTTCCGGTTGCCGGCCAGGAAGTAAAAGTCCGTGGTGCCGGCGAGGTTGATCGATCCCGCGAAGGAAGGGGTGCGGAACTGGCCCTTGGCGAAGTCGCGCTCCCGCTGGATGAGCGGGTCGCTGCGCTTCCACTCGGTCGTGATGGTCAGGCTGGTCGGGCCGAAGCTTGCGCCGGCCACACCAAAGTAGCTGCGGGTCGCCCACTTGCCGTCATTCGGGCTCCAGCCGTAGGTGCCGCCAATCTCCGCACCAGCGTAGTTGGTCTTGAGGATGACGTTCACCACGCCCGAGACCGCGTCCGAACCGTAGGTCGCTGAGGCGCCGTCCGACAGGACCTCGATGCGCTCGACGGCCGAGATCGGGATCACGCTTACGTCGACGAAGCTCGCGCCACCGCTGGCCAGCACCGGCGAGATGTTCGCCCGGCGGCCGTTGATCAGCACCAGCGTCGCGCGGTTGCGCAGCGAGACCTGCGAGCCTCCGTTCGTCGAGCCCGAGGAGATGTTGCCGTTCTCGGAACCGATGTTGTTTGAGCCGAAGAACGCCGGCTGGGCCTTCTTCAAGACGTTGAGGAGGTCGGTGCTGACGCCGGTCTTCTCAATTTCCGGCGCGCCGAGGACGGTCACGGGAATCGCGGGGGAGCCGGCCGCGATCGGGATCAGGGACCCGGTCACGACGAATTTCTCCATCGTCTGGACTTCGTTGGTCGAGACCGTGGGCTGGGCGGCGAAGGCGACGCCCGCGACGACGGAGGTGGTAAGGCCGAATCGCCCCAGAGAGGCGACGGCGAGGTGCTGCAGTTTGCTCATATGCTGGTTTGGTGCTTTTGCTTGGCGGGGCGAGTTGCGCGAGGCGACAAGCGGTTTGGTTATAGACAAATCCCCGTAATTTTGCAACCCCTGTCCTTTTAACCAGAGCGTCAGCCGTCGGGCGCGGTGCGGCTGCTTCCCCCGCTCCGCGACTGCCCCCCCTCCGCCCGCCCGGCCAAGGTCTTGCGGTTGTAATCGAATCAGCATCGACCCGCGCGCAGCAGCGCTTGTATGCCCTTGCGGCCCGCGTCGCCTCTCTCCACTAGGCCGCCGCCACCGTGCAGGCGGCGGATAACGTAACGCTGCCGACCCGGATCAGGTGGGGCGGGTGCTGGATCCGGAGTTTGATTTCCGAGCGGCGCCGGCGCCAGCGCTGCGGGAGTTGCGCCGCGAGCGAGCGAGTTCAGGGGTGCGGTCCGCCGCTCCCGGAAGATGCTGTGGCCGAACGTTCTCGGCCTCGGGGAGACACCGTTCAAACTGCGCCGCCGGCGGCGGCGGCTGGAGCACGACAGCCTTGCGATCCACCAGCTCCACCGGGGACTGCAGGAGCACGATGATGGGGTGAAGATCGCCGCGAAACGCATCACCCTGAGATGATTATCTGGGCGCTGATGATCGGGTCGCCGGGGAATGTGACGACGGGCATCCAGCCGCAACTTTTCGGTTACCCGGCGCTGGGGACCGTCAGCTTCCTGCTCTCGTCGGTGCTGGGTCTTTACTTGGTCCGGGACATCATCTGCCACGGCCGCCACCGGTGAGGCTAGGCCGGCAGGTTGCTAGCTTCTGGGCCTGAGGTAGCAGCCAGGGACCAGCCGGAGCTGGACGGGCGGCGCGGGACCCGCAAGCGTTCTCGGATGAGTCTTGTCGCTGCCGCGCGGCGTGAACTTCGCCCCACCATTGCCTTGGCGGTGCCGATCACCTTCGGGCAGGTCAGCCAGATGCTGATGGGGGTTACGGACAGCGCGATGATCGGCCACGCTGGCACGGTTCCGCTTGCCGCTTCTGCCTTCGCGGGCAACATTTTCAATGTCTTCTACGTGATGGGGATCGGCCTGATGCTGCCGGTCGCGGTCTTCGTCGCCCGCGCGCGCGGCGCCGGCTCCCCCCGGGAGGCCAGCGAATACCTCCGCCACGGGTGCCTGCTCGCGTTCGGCTTCGGCTTGGCGGAACTTCTGTTAATGGGGGTGCTGGCCACGCAACTGCACCGCTTCGGGCAGCCCCCCGAGGTCGTTGCGGCCGTGGGGCCTTACTTCCTTCTCTGCGCCGCTTCCATCGTACCGGCCGTGTTGCAACTGACGCTGCGGCAGTTCGCCGAGGCGATGGGCCACCCGTGGGTGCCGATGCTCATCACGCTCGCGGCAGTCGCGCTCAACGCTCTGCTAAACTGGATCCTCATCTATGGCCACTGGGGCGCCCCGGCCTGGGGACTGACCGGCGCGGGGGTGGCCACCTTGATCGCCCGGATCTGCGCGCCGGCGGCCCTCTGGCTCTGGATCAGGCGTAACCCCAGGTTGGGCGTGGCCCGATCCGGGGCGGCGGCGGCGGATGGGCCCACCCAGGTCTCGGCGACCTGGTCCCCCAGCCGGCTCCGCGAAATGCTTGGGGTCGGGTTCCCTGCCGCCGGGATGCTCCTGTTCGAGGCGACGGCCTTCTCGGTCTCGGGTCTGATGGTCGGCTGGCTCGGGGCGGTCCCCCTCGCCGCGCACCAGATCGCCATCTCCTACGTATCCCTGACCTTTATGGTGCCCTTGGGGCTCTCGATCGCTGCCGGCATGCGATTGAGCCACGCGGTTGGCGCCGGCGAGCGGGACCGCTTCCGACCGCTCGGGCTCAGCGCCCTCGGCGCCGGCCTGATCTGTATGACAGCGTTTATGCTCGCGTTTTGGCTCGCCGGCCGCCCGCTCGCCGCCGCGTTTTCCGCTGATCCCGCGGTCATCAGGCTGGCTACCGGGCTTCTGGTTGTCGCCGCCGTGTTCCAACTCGCGGACGGAGTGCAGGTGATTTCCGCCGCGCTGCTGCGCGGCCTGCTGGACGTCCGCGTGCCGGTCGTGATCACTCTGGTGGCCTATTGGGCTCTGGCGCTGCCGCTGGGTTATGGGCTGGGCATTTTCGGGCCGTGGGGCGCCGCGGGCATCTGGGCGGGCATCGCTGGCGGCTTGGGCTTCGCGGCGGTCTTCCTGCCGCTGCGGTTCCTGCGTATGACGCGCTCCCGTTAGCCGATTTCGGGTGAGGGATCCCGCCGCCCCAACCCTCCTTCGGCACTTGCCGGGCCGTCCGCTCGGGCTTGCAAGCGGTCAACGGAAAGTATCCCCGCCCCCCGCTGCCTACCCTCCGCCTTCGACCGTCACCTTGCCTCCCCCGCCGCCGGGGAAATGATCGGGATGCCCAGTTATGTCGGCGAGCGAGGGGAGTTGGTTAACTCCGCGCATGGCGTAGGCTTGCTGGCTCGGTGGGCTTCCCTGAGGCGGAAGATCACCTAGGTGGAGGAAGGCTCGCGCCTGCGCCGCCGCTTGGATGTGTTGGCCCGCTTCATGGAGAAGGCGCAGGAAGGTCCCGGCGCCTCCGGCACGGCGCTCCGTGCGGCCATGTTCGGCCTGCTCGACTTGCTAAGGGCTCCGATCGCATCCTGGGCGCGGTGCCGGAAGTCGTCCTCGTCGAGGATTCGATCGTGGTGCAGGCGGTGCTAGACAATCAATCCGCCGCGCTGCGGGCGCACTGGAGCCGCCGCCAGCGCATCTGGCGCGAGGAACGCTGCGCCTGGCGGGGCGCCGGCACCGACGGACGCTGGCATTGCTATCGCGGGATGCGCCCGCTCCGCTCCGCGCGTGCTTCCCGCCTCCGCCCTCCGCTCGGTCTCGATTCGCGCCTTGGATATCCCCCTCTTCGAACCCTTCGGCATCTCCGGCGGGGCTCAGGCCAGCGCGGCCAATGTCCTCGTCCGCGTCGAACTGGCCGATGGCACGGTCGGCTTTGGCGAAGCCGCCCCGCTCCCGCCCTACAACGGTGAGACGCAGGCCGACGCGCTCCAGGCGCTGCGCTCCGCCGCCCCCTCGCTGCAAGGCCGCGACGCCGCCGCCTGGCCGGAACTGGGCCGCGCTTTCCACGCCCGCGCTCGGCCCCGCTCCGGTTCCGCCCGCTGCGCCCTCGAAACCGCCCTCGTGGACGCCCTCGCCCGGCAGGCCGGGGTCAGCCTGACCGCGTTCCTGGCCGCCGAAGCCCCCGCCGCCGCCCGCCGTCCGGCCGTCCGCCTGGAGACCGATATGACCGTCACCACGGGCACCCCCGCGGCCGCGGCGGCGGCGGTGCGCCGGATCCAGCGCCGGGGCATCCGGGTGATCAAGGTGAAGATCGGGGGCCCCGGCGGCCCGGCCCACGACCTAGAGCGCCTGCTCGCCATCCGCGCCGCCGCGCCGCGCGCCCCGCTTGTGCTGGACGGCAACGCCGGGCTCAGCCGCGCGGATGCCTTTTTGCTCGTGCGCCGGCTGCAGGCCGCCCGCATCACCCCTGCGGTGCTCGAACAGTGGTTGCCCAAGGACGACCTCGCCGGGATGCGCCGCCTGCGCCGCGAATCCGGCTGGCTGGTCGCGGCCGACGAGGCCGTCACGTCTGCCGAGGACGCCCGTCGGGTGGTCCGCGCCCGCGCGGCCGACGTGATCAACATCAAACTGATGAAGGCGGGCTTGGGCGAGGCCCTGGAGATCGCCCGCATCGCGCGCGCCGGCGGCCTCGGCCTGATGATCGGCGGCAACGTCGAGTCGGTGCTGGCGATGACCGTTTCCGCCTGCTTTGCCACGGCGCTTGGTGGGTTCCGCTTCGCGGACTTGGACACGCCCTTTTTCATGTCGGAAAACCCTTTCCGGGGCGGTTACCGTGTCCGGGCCGGGCAGATCTCGGTCGCGCACCTCCGCCGCGGGCATGGGGTTCTCCCGCGAGCGGCGGGGTAACCCGCGGGGCCGGCATTAGCCCTCCAACTCCGTCCAGCGCGCGTAGACGGCGGCGATTTCCGCTTCCAATGCGGGCAGGCGGGTCGCAGCGCGGGCGACCTCGGGGCCGCCGCCCTTGAAGAAAGCCGGGTCCGCCATCCGCGTGGTCAGCTCCGCCTGCTCCTTTTCCAAGGTCTCTAGGCGCGCCGGCAGGGCCTCAAGTTCCGCCCGTTCGCGATTGCTAAGCTTGCGGCCCCTGGCGGCCGGGGTGGGACCCCCGGAAGCCGCCGGGGCGGCTCCCGCACCCTTTCCGGGATTGCCGGCCGCTCTGGCGGCGGCCGCGGCCCAGGCGGCCCGCGCCGCCTGCCAGTCATCGTAGCCGC
>Ga0194115_10001053_pt1 | contig 37150 bp, 32 predicted proteins | sample TA2MahsurfametaG_3_FD_148656 | JGI IMG/M metagenome (GOLD analysis project Ga0194115, IMG submission 148656) | Freshwater microbial communities from Lake Tanganyika, Tanzania - TA2015002 Mahale S4 surface | ecosystem: Environmental > Aquatic > Freshwater > Lake | place: Tanzania: Lake... | reverse complement strand
TTATATAACCTTCATCGCTTAAGTATTTTAGTAATTTTTCTCTACAATTTTCATCTTCGTACATGTCACATTTTTCGGGATGTCTTAAAACAACAAACCGATTGTCCCATATAGTAATTTCATGATTGTGAATTTTTATATCATGGAAATTTACTTCGTCCATAAAAATAAATATTTAATAAATAAATTATGAGTAATATCAAATTAACAAAACAACAAGCAGAACAAAAGGTATATGAATTGACCGAAAAACTTCTATATGTAAAGAAGGATTTTAAGGATGTTGCTGCGGGTTACAAGGAAAAGATGAAAGAAATTGAATCCGAGATTAAAGCAATTGTTGAGGAAGCAAGTTCAACTCAATAAACAAAAAAGCCGGTCAATAAAGACCGGCTTTTATTTTGCATTGGTTATATTAAACAGATGTTTGTTGGGGAGCTGGCTTGAATGTACCGTCTTTTAAGTTTAGACTACCATTACCGTACTTACCGGCCAATTTATTAAGAAGTACTTCTTCTTCTTTTTGAACGGTTTTCCAATTATCTAACAATTCAGTTTTTTTATCAGCTAAAAGCTTTTTTGTTTGTTCTAGATCAATTTCTTGTAGTTGTAGTTGACCCAGTTCAAATATCTTTTGTTGATATTTAGCTTGTAATCCCGCAATTTCTTGCATTTCTTCATCTGTAAATTTTGTAACATCACTCATAGTTTATAATATTAATATCAGTTTTCTAATATATAGTTAGAAATTTTCAAAAAAAGTATTTATAATCACTGGTTTTAAAGTAATTTGAACTTTCAGAAACTGGCTTTGTATATGATAAATTTTTTACCGAATCAGCTATTTTTTGATCGGGTTTAATATCGTTTGTATTTTTATTAATCACAGATTTCAAAAATGTTTTTATTATAGTTAATAACATTTTATCTTCCGGAGTTGATATTTTACTTTTTGAAAGTGCTTTTAACAACATCACCATTGTTGGCAGACTTTTTTTAATACCATCAATTAATGTGCTGGATTGCGCTGCAAATTTTGCTAGTATATTAACATCTGTATTGCCTGATCCAACCGAAGCTTCTTGTTCTTCTAGTTTATTTACATTACCGATTAAATCTTTTGCCTGACCTATAGCAGGTGTGTTTTTTAATTCCCACAAAAATCTAATTATAAATTTTCTCTTTAGTTTTTTGGTTGTAGGTGTATCTTTTGTTGTGATGTGAGCTATCAAAGGCAACGACACTAAACTATTTTTCAACATTGAATAATATCTATTGACATCTTTATTTATTTTTAAATCAGCGCCCAGATCTTTTTTCAATTCGGTTTGTATTCTTATTAATTGTGAATAATATGCAACAAATTTTTTTAAATCAAGTTCTGTTAATTCTGCTTCGTCGGTAGCTCCAGTCCCACCACTAGTACCACCACCTGTTGTACCAGATGTGCCACCATCTTTTCCGCCGGTACCCGTTTGTCCGCCGGTACCCGTTTGTCCGCCGGTACCCGTTTGTCCGCCGGTACCAGATGTACCTTCTCCACTTGGCGTTGTACTTAGACTGTTTAATGAACCGCCTGCTTTTAGTGTAATATAAGCTGTAAATAACTTTCCAAATAAAGGATCATTAAACATTCCGTTTACAGACAGAGTGGCTACCAATTTTTGTAAATCTTCCCAACCTATTTTTGGATCGCCAAATTTACCATTATACTTTTTGAGTACAGCATCAAATGTCTTTTTAAAATTGTCTACATTTTGTGTATCATCAAAATGAGCTAACTCTTCGGATATTGGTATTGTAGGAGCAAAACCAGGCGGTTTTACTCTTCTTATTGTTTGTGGAAGTTTAATTGGTATATTATCCAATTTAAATCTTGCAGATTGTGGTAGTTGATTATATAAATTTTTTAAATCGGTTTGAATACCACTTAGAGTTGAAGCATCAATTTGACCTACTTTAATATCGTCGCCTAAATTATCGCCTACCCTTAAATCGGAAATATTGATATTATCGTAATCTCCACCGGCAACTGGGGGTTGGACTACATCTGAACCGGAAGTACCTGTTTCTCCAGATGTGCCTGTTTGCCCTGATGTGCCTGTTTGCCCTGCTGTACCTGTTTGTCCTGCTGTACCAGATGTAGCAGTTGTATATTTTGATTTATTTGTTTTTATCGAGTTTAATAAATTGTTTAAATCTGTAATATACTTAGCTATATCGTCTGTAATAATACCATCGGTTTTATATTTTTCTAAATTTTTGACTAATTCTAATGAATCTACCGCGCCTAATTCTTTAGCAATATTACCTAATAATTGTGTGATATTTGTTTCTAATTTATCTAAGTTGTCTCCCGTTAATTTTTTACCCTTTATACCCAATGAACCTTTAAGTTTATCAAATAAACCTTCATCCAATATTAATTGCTGGTATAATTCACCACTATAATTTTTTTCGTTCATATTTTATAAGTATAAATTTTTAATCATTTTTTTATAAATTGACTCGTCTAATCCAAGTGAACCCAGAGATTGAGGAGCCGATTGTATCATTTGTGTTCCAGCATTCTTTGCTTGATTAATAGCAGACTGTTTAGCAACATCTGCAGCAGAAACTCCAAAGTCTCTCATAAGTGTAGGATATTGTTGCATTTTTTCAGACAAATTTCCCATCATTTCTCTTGATAATGCGTACAAAGTATCTTTCGCAGTTCCACCAGCATCTGCATTTGCAGCAGCTTGATTTAAAACTTGAGTTAAATGTTGTTTTACCAAAGCTGTTTCTCCAGCATTTTCACCCGCAATCATTTGTGACAAACTTTTAAGAGGTACACCTGTTTTTGATGATAAATAGTTAAAAAATCCAGTTGCTGAAAGACCGGATTGTCCTTGTGATGAACTTTCTTTAACATAATCCAAAAGAAATCTATTCAGTTTATTTGTACTTTCAGCAAATGGTTGCTCTGGATCCATACTCATTGTACCAAATACACCTTTTACTCCTTTGCTGAACACACTTTCGGATGTTGCGTCAGCTGGCAATCCAGCTTTTGCTAAAATTTGTTTTGCTACTTCAGGATTTGCAAGTTTAAATCCTCCAGATACTTGTAAAGCTTGTTGTGCTGCTGTTTCTGTATCTATCACAGATTGTGGTAAACCACCGGTTGCGTTTAAAAGGTTTTGTAGTTGTTCTACATCGCCTCTTGCTGCTTGATTAAATATATACTGTATTGCACGATCTGAATCATTCATTGGATACAACTTTTCAGCGGCTGCTGTCAATTTAGCAGAATATGCAATGTCATCTTCTAGTGCGTTTCTCAATGCTATAGCTCCACCTGATTTTTTTAGTAAATCTTCTAACTGTGGTGTAGTTAATTTTTTAAGACCACCCACAACAGCTGTTGCTGCATCAGCAACACCAGCAGCTTGTGTAACTACATCTCCAGTCGTAGATTGTGGTAAACCACCGGCTGCGTTTATAATTCTATTAAAAGTTCGCACGGACACTTCATTTTCGGGTCTATACAATAAATTTTTAAGTTGGAAGTCCGGACCGCCTTGCCCTTGTGTGTATCGATCTGTCGCTGCCAGGAGCTTTTGATATAACTCTGGATTTTTTTCTTCTAATTGATTCAAAAATTTATCGGGACCACCTGCTTTGCTTACCATATCTTTTAATTGTGATCCGCTTAAATTTTTAAGACCACCCACAACAGTTGTTGCTGCATCCGTTGCATCGGCACTACCCAACAATTTATCATATTGATCTTTTGGAAGGTCTCCCATAAGTTTCAACTTATTGAATATTGTTGTATCTCCTGAAGTACCACCCATTCTCCACAAATCTCTGAATTTTTCTGCTGCGGAAGCATTATCACCACCTGTAATTGATTTTGCTAAATCCTTCGCACTTTCAGGATTCAGTCCTTTATTAGTAAAGAACTTCAATAAACTGTCAGCAGTAGGTGGTTGATCTGGAGGAAATGCTTTATGTAGTTGTGAAGTTAAATTTGATATGTTTGGCATTTTTAATGTTTCCATATCAATTTCAGCTTGTTGAATTGCTGATTTAACTGTGTTAGCTGTATTAGAAAAGATTTTATCCGTTGGTACTCCTTGTTTTGTTAATATAGCGAGTCTACCAGATAAACCGGATTTAAAAAATGATTGTAACTGTACATCAGATACTTTATCTTTATTTGCAAAAAATGTTGCAATTTTTGACGCAGCTGCGTCAGTACTTCGACTAGAATCTGATATAGAAAGATTTTTTATCATTTCATTATATTCGGGAGTTTGTTTGAATTGAGACAAATTCGCGGCACCTTTCATTGCTTTTGCGTACGCAATTGCTTTTGCATCAAGTGTTTGATTTGATATAGCACTTGCTGCTTGATCTGTGCCAGGAACTCCTGTGAAATATGATTTAGCACCATCTAAAAATCCTCCTCCTTTAAAATAACTAAACAATCCTTTAGTTATAGCACCACCGATTAATGACATACCAGTTACTATTACAGCTTTCTTAATAGCGGTACCCCAACTTTCACCCTTTAATCTACCTACGAGAGTTCTTAAAATCAAACCAACGATTACACCTACCGCCAGTGAAGCTCCACCTGTTGCACCTGCTAATGTTACTGAAGCGAATTTTGCACCGTTGATTAATATACCAACAACAACATTTGCCCATTTTGGATTTTTAGTTACAAAGTCTTTTAACCAATTTAAAAAACCGGGTCCAGATGAATCTTTTACATATTCAATGGTACCATCTTCTTTTCTTTTTGCTACAGTCATACTTGGACCCATTTTGCTGTAGATAAATTTCCATGCGGTATCCTGTTTTTTAGCATCTAAAAAGTCGCTTTTAAATTGAGAATACGCCTTCTCCATTTTTTGAAAAGCGCCTGTCAAAATAGAAATCAAAAAATTTACTGTCATCTGTCCTAATTTACTACCCGCGCCAATTGCTTTGGATGTTATTTTTTTAAGAATGCCTGGTTGTGCACCAATATTTTTGGGTATTGATGTTTTAAATGTATCATCCGAGGATAATAATCCAATTTCAGCACTATTGTCTTGATGAAATTTATTTATTAAACCCAAAATATTTTTGCCGGTATCCAAAGCTGGATTGGCAGCAGTTGTTGCATCAGTAGCAGCAGCTTCTTCTAGTAACTTTTTAAAATTAGAATTATTCTGATGTTTTATTTCATTATAGACTCTGCGGGTATTTTTACTTAACTTATATTCTAATAAATGTAATTTGCCTTGTTCTATATATTCGTCTAACATCGCTAGCTCTAATAGCATTTTTTCAAATGCTACATTGGCCTTACGCATTAGTTTAAGATCGTGTTCGTAATAAGGACTTTTTTTGTCAATAGTAAACGTCATAATAATATAAATATTGTAAATAAACTAAGTTTACAAATATATTTAATATGTTAAAATGAAAAGAATGAAGAAAAAAATCATAGAAGTTGATAAAGAAATATCAAAATTAAGCAAAGATTTAAACATTATAAAAAAGATTTATAAACAAGGCGGTTCAGCACACTTAGTATTTAGTCTACTTCCAGAAGAACTTAAACTAGATAAAACTGTGGAAAAAGGTAGACGAGTGTTTACGGCTTATTATCCAGAGTCTCACGATGTATACTTGATTTCATATTACAATCCAGGTGAACCAAGTTATCCATTTGGTGGAGTAAGAGTTTATAACCGTTCATTAGATGAATATAAGGTACTTTATCCTGAAGCAGTTGTTAAACATAAAAATGTAGAGTTCTATAATAGAAATTTAGAATAAAAAAAGATTTGACTGTAGTTACAATGTATGTATAATTAAATTATGTGAGGCTGGTAATCTTACATTGTTAACATTTTACCAATTATTAAATATCAAAAATATCTAATTAGATAATATGTCAAATAAAATCAAGGGTAATGTAACTAAATCGTCAGACAGTGCTAAGTATGTAGTTATTAGGAACGGAGCTAGAGTTTCTGACTCTGAGTATCCTACCAGGGAAGATGCTAAGAGTGAATATGAACATTGGAACCGAATTATTACTAGGTGGCCAGATGGTAGCAAACTTGAAATCGTTGAAGTGAAAGGTAAGTAATTATGGGACTGCGAGAACAAATTAGAAAGGCCAATTCAGAAAGTGAAATTGTTTCACTTCTTTCAAATGGTAATACTTTTGACATGGCAAGTAAACTCACCAAGAGTTCTTGGAAGTCAACTGCTAGACTTAGATTGAGTGAGTTAAACAACCTACCTCCAAAGTCTATTGATAAGCCGGTTGAACCCAAGAAGGTTAAAAACAAGACTAAAAAGAGTTAAAAACTCAACTTTAAATGAAAGGTGTTACTTCACGGTAACGCCTTTTTTTGTTTTTTATTTACCTATTTATTTGGTGAATGACAGAAATAGTTACTCCATTAGTGTTGCCATCGGATTATGACGAAATGGAAAAGTTTATTGTAAGCAATAAAGTCAAATTAACTGAACATATCATAACATCCGTACATTATGCGGTGGTAAATAATTTACAAACTGTAAAAATATTTTGTTTTGATAGATCGGACTTTATTGTGGTTTTAGAATATTCTTCATTCAAGGATAATGTAGAAAACATTTACAATTTCTATTTGGAAAAAGAACTCTACGAGTTCTGTAAGCGTGTTAGTCAACTCAAAAAACTATTAGATACAAATGAGCAAAAAAAACAAAAAAAGAGACACAAGTCCAAAAATTCACCAGAATGATAAACTTAGAGACACTATAAAAATTAACGAAAGAGAATTAACCAGTAAACAAAATGAATTATTAAAAAAGCTTTTAGACAAAAATACAAAAATGGTGTTTATATCTGGTCCGGCGGGTACATCAAAAACTTTTACATCAATATTAGCAGGTTTAAAATTAATTAACGAAAAAAAGGTAAGTGAAATTATTTATGTAAGAAGTGCGGTTGAAAGTAGTGATAGTAAGTTAGGATTTTTGCCAGGTGAAATGGATGAAAAAATGAGTCCTTATATTCAACCGTTGGTGGACAAATTAGAAGAATTATTGCCCAAATGTGATGTTGAAAAACTTAAAAAGGAAGAACGAATACATGGGTTTCCCATCAACTTTTTAAGAGGATTGAATTGGAATGCAAAAGTCATAGTAGCCGATGAAGCACAAAATATGACTAAAAAAGAACTTACAACGCTTATAACAAGAGTTGGAGAGTTCAGCAAATTGTTTATTTGTGGAGATCCAGATCAGAGTGATATTAATGGTAAAAGTGGATTTACATCGATAATGAATGTGTTTGATGATGAAGAAAGTAGACAGAATGGTATATTTATATTTAAGTTTGATGAAAATGACATCGTAAGAAGTGGTCTCGTAAAATTTATATTAAAAAAACTAAAAAAGATACAGTAAACTATAATTATTAATATACTATGCCAATTTTGTCAAATCAAGGAAGAACAGTTCCTGAGTTACCAGCATTAACATCTGGTAATATAGGTAATTCTGATTTTTTAATCATTCAGAACGTCGCAAGCAATTCCACAAAGAAGTCAACTATTACTGATTTTTGTACAAAAGCAGCAAGTATAATCACCAAATTAAATGATTTAGATTTTACTGGTAATAATAATTCCTTTACAGGATCAATTAATAATTTAGACGATCCATACTCAATTTTAACGGATGGAATTCCTAATATAATTAAACGAATTAAAGTTCTGAACTATATTGAATTGGGTGAAAATTCTTCTGTAAATTCGGGTTTTACATCTTATCTAAACGATTTCACTGTAAATCAAACACAAAAAGGTGGAAATACAACTGTACAATTTTTGGGTAACGGTGATGCTTTAAGTAAAATTGACATAAAAGATTATCCAGACGGTTTGAATATGATAAATACGCCTTTAAGTGCGGAATCTATTTCTTCAGATTCATTTATTGGTAATTTAACAGGTAATGTTGTCGGTAATATAAATTACACTGGAGGAACAGGTCAAAGTTACTTTTTCAATTTAAATGTTGATAATCAATTAACTGTTACATATACCACAATTAACAATGCCGATATTAATGGCGGAACGATTGATAATAGTGTCATAGGACATTTCACACCTTCTAGAATTACAGGTTCAAAAATATTGGCTCAAAATGGTATTAAGGGAAATTTAACTGGTAATGTTATCGGCGATTTAGTTGGTAATGTTGACGGAAATGTAACTGGAGATTTAAGTGGAAATGTAAATGGTACATTAAATGGAAACGTAAATGTATCAGCTGGAACAAGTAATATTTTAAATTTAAATGTAAACAATAATCTATTCGCCGCAAATAGTCAATTAACAACTGTAGACATTGATGGTGGAAATGTCGATGATGTTGTCATAGGACATTTCACACCTTCTAGAATTACAGGTTCAAAAATATTGGCTGAAAATGGCATTAAGGGAAATTTAACTGGTAATGTTGTTGGAAACGTTACTGGAAACGTTACTGGAAACGTAACTGGAAACGTAACTGGTAATGTAACAGCAACAACAGTAACAGCAACAACATTTATTGGTGATGACTTTGTTGGTACCAATGAAGCATCAACTGTTAATGTGGGCAATTTGATTGGCGACTTGACAGGCGATGTTTATGGAGATATAAAAACTCCAGCGGAAGAATTGGTGTTAGATTCAGGTACAAGTGAAGCAAAATTTAGCAGGTTTTACGGCACATCGTCATATTCTTTAAGAAATTTGACTTCGTCGTATGCGTTTAAAGCGATCACAGTTGAAGGTTCTGTTCAGAATGCTGTACATGCTACGACAGCAGATTTAGCAGAATCAGCATACACAGCATCATATGTATCACAATTTTCAAATATTAAAACGGGCGCATTAGCATACTATAATGGAAATCAATTAACAAGTTTATCCGATTTAACTTATAAAGGATATTTAGGTGACACTGTTAAATATTTGTCTTTTTCAGGAAGCAACTATTTAAACGCGTTTTTAGTAGATTCTAAAGCTAGTTCTCCAAGTTTAGGACAGTCTTTGTTAATTTTAAGCGTAAATCAAAATCGATCAATAAGAACTCCCGGTGAAGTACTACATGGCCCCGAAAGTTGGATAAGTAAAATAAATGTAAGTGGTAGTTATTTCTTCCAATCATTAGTTACTTCTTTCAATTTCAATAATTCTCAATTTCAGAACTACGCAATTACCAGTCAACAAAATTTGGCAAATGCGATAAAAATTATTCAAAACAACATTTATTATGGGTCTGATCTATGGACACATTCTTCTTTGGGAAGAGATTGTGGTATGGGATTGGGAGTTCAGACATCAAACGATTCGGTTACATCATCTTCTCCTTTACTAGCTAAGTTTCAAATTGATGTTTTTAGTTCTAGTCTAGATTTAAAAGGTAAAGGAGCCTGGTCGGGTAATGCTACAACTAGACTATTTGACAATGCATTTTTGATACGGTATGGATCGGGTAGTTTAACAAATAAATTTTTAATTTCTTCAAAAGGTGATGTATACGCTGCTGGAAATACAAATTTCATTGGATATACAACAGGATCATTTATAGGAAGAACTGGGTGGACAATAAATGGTAAAAACGTGAGTTTCTTCGGTACGGGTAGTCATACAGTAAGCAGTAGTTTTTCGTCTAAGTGTAGTTCGTCTTTAGTAAGTTATAGTTCGAGTTATACATCTTTAATACCTTATCATTTATATTCAAGTGCTAATTATGGTAGTAGAGATGCGAGTGTTGGTGCTTTAACTGCACAGTCTTATTCTTTTCCAATAAACAACGATCCGTCAGGACCTGTTCGGACTAAAGCTTTAGTTGTTCCACCAAAGAAAAAAGTAAGATGGTTCAAAATTACAGGTACTATAATTTCAAACAATCCAAATACTCCATATCAAATCTTTGGTGTTTCTTATAAAGAAAATGTGGGCCCCCTAGATGATGCTAGTACGTTTTGTAGTTCTGGATGGGGCACTGTAATGAAAGCACCAACGGGTTGTCCTATACCATTTACCATTGAAGGTCCACTAAACATAGCAGATAATAGTGTATATTTTAAAGTTTATGCCACGGCGGGTATACCTACCGACAACATGAAAGGATATGTAATTATATACTACGACAATTAATATTTATAATATATGTCAACGCCATGTAACAGTTTAAATGTACAATTAATAAAGGTAAGTCAATTATCTAGTTATTCGTCTATAAAAGATAACGACCAATTAATGATCGTTGAAAATACTGGGGGTTCAAAATATTCAAGACAATCACAACTAAGTGATGTTAGAGGTTATATTTTAGACTCTGGTTTATCCGGATTTCCATTCGGAATATCGTATAATGTAGCAACTGACAGTAATACCATCAATTTTTATGAAACAGGTAAATTTTATACTTTTTCTCACGGTTTAGGTAGTAAACCTGCTTTGGTCAGAGTTGTTTTGTTGTGTAATAGCAATGATGGTTCATTTTTAAATAATGATGAAATCGATATATCAAGTTGTATGAATGAAAATTATAGACAATTGTCTACAGTTACTTCAAATTCAACTTATGTAAAAGTATCGTTTTTAAGTTTTTCTGACATATATGTTTATAATCCGTCAAGTGCTACAACTCTTATTTCATTGAATAAATCGAATTGGCAAATTAAAACTTATGTTTGGAAATAAAAATTATGTCTACTTGTAATGTAATCACTGTAAATCAGATTAAAGTTAGTGATTTGGTCAGATATAGTAGTCTGACTACAAAAGATTTTATTTTAACAATAGAATCAGGATCGTATAATGATTTATATTCTAGACGTAGTACGTTCGGTGATATTGCTAAATACATTTTTACCACAACAGGATCTTTCACCGGTTCATTCAGTGGATCTATAAAAAGAGCTACGGGTAAATTCACAGGAAGTTTTTCAGGCAGTTTGAAAGGATTTTTTACAGGAAGTACTAGAGCTAAACATACTGGTAGTTTTTCTGGAAGTTTTCGTGGTAAAACTACAGGCAGTTTCAGTGGAAGTATATATGGATTTTTATTGAGCAAAACTGCAAAATTAACAGGCAGTTTTAGTGGAAGTTTATACGGTTACCGTGGTAATTTAATTAGTAAAAATGCTAAACTTACAGGTAGTTTTAGTGGAAGTACGCATGGCAATCTGATTAGTAAAAATTCAAAACTTACAGGTAGTTTTAGCGGAAGTTATTTTGGTTCTTTAATAAGCAAAAATTCTAAACTTACAGGTAGTTTTAGCGGAAGTTATTTTGGTTCTTTAATAAGCAAAAATGTTAGGTTGACAGGCAGTTTATCGGGTAGTTTTAAAGGACTAATAAGTGGATCTACTATATATAACCAAAATAGAAAAATAGCATTTTATGGCACTTCTAGTTGTGCTTTTAGTTCAAGTTTTGCTAAGATAACACGATTTTCTTATGGAAATCCAAGTGGTTCCGGTGAAATTAATTTCACACCGTATTGGACAGATGTAAATAAACTTGCTAAAAATGATTACATTGCAAGATCCAGTTCAATGACTGCTGTCGGAGGAGGATGGCCTGCTACTACCGGAAGAACATTGTTATTTAGACCGTTAAACGTTGGAAAACAAGGAACTTTTGGAAGTGGTCTTGTTGGACAACATTTAATTCAGTTTTCGTCATCTACATCAACTCAACCAAGAGTAGATATGTATGATTTGGGATTACAAATTTCAAATAATTATATTAGAACCGCTGCAAGTTTTTCTGTATTTTATTCCGGATCTTACGATGTCGGATTATATTCCGGATTTGGTAAAGATGGAATTCTGAGACCTACCTCAGAAGCTAAAAGTGGGAAGTATGGATTCACAACTTTAGTAGCTAGACAACGTTTACTCGGCGTTGGACACTTTTATCAAGCTTCAAATATAGCTGCACAACTTCACGTTCACTTATCTAGTTCATTTGGATGGCCAGATCATACAATTGAAGGTGGTGGATATGCAAGTGGATATAATCCTAATAAAAATGTGTTTTTAATAACATCGGGTAGTACGTTTACTAAATTAATGAGAGTTAGTGGAAGTGGACAAATGGATGTAAAAGGAGATATTGTTGCTTTTTCAACATTTGCCACATCGGATGAAAGACTCAAAGAAAAGGTAACAACAATTGAAAATGCATTGGATAAAATTGAGTCAATTAATCCGGTTGAATTTTATTGGAAACATAATACTAAAAAAGATTACGGTGTCATCGCACAACAAATCGAACAAATATATCCAGAGTTTGTAACTGAAAATATGGAGGGTTATAAAGTGGTCAAATATAATCCATTAATTGCTTTATTAATAAAATCGGTTCAAGAACTAAAACAAGAAGTAAGTTATTTAAAATCTCAGATAAAATGATATGCCAATCAATATACTTAACAAGTTGGGACCACTTTGTTTTGAAAGTTCTACTATTAATTTCAGTTCAGGATCTTCAATAAACTCATTGTTAGAAAATTTTACAACAATTACGCTACAAGACGTATCATTATCCGCATCGTTAAGCGAATTAGTAAAAAGAAAAGGTAACTACGTAGATGGAACCAACGGTGGAAACATTGGTTCGGGGCTCGTAAATTACGACGGTACTAAACAAATTAGATTTAGTTCATTTTTTAACGCTTCATATTTAAGTGCTTCTATTGAACAAGACAGTAATGGAATTGTAACTGTAAATACATATCCAATTACTATAATCACTAATAATTTTTTGACAGGTAATAGTCAGGATCAAGTATATAAATACAGTTTATATACAAAAAATGGGACGACCACACCAATAACAGATACAAATTTTGAAAAAGTTTATTCAATTACTAGATCGGGAAACAATGTATATAATTTTTATGGTTTAGTTGACACAAATTCTTATAAAATCACTGTAGAAGATTGTTTATCTAATTCGTTTACGTCAAGTATGTTTATTGGTAACTGTACAGACACCGTTATTACACAACCATCTTTTAATTTATCAATTTCTACACTAAGCCTTGACGCCGCAATCAGTTTAATGAAAAAAGAAATAATAGATCTCGGCAATAATATTACTTTGACGCAAAGATTAGATTTAATGGAGGTAATTCTCAATAATTTAGCGTCAGTTATAACAAATTCTAAACTTTTTAAAACACAAAATAATTTAGAACCAATTATTACTTCTAAAGATTCAACCGGATACCAACGTACATACAGATTTACTGGTTTAATATACCAAAATACAAATAAAAATTATATTTACAATGGTTCAGTATATGCGTCTAGTAATGCTGGAAATATACCAGATTATTATTATTCTTTTGAAAATGTAAACACGAAGGGTGACATTAATTTATATATTTTAGGAAGAAATGTAAAAACTGGTACAAATTGTGACGATCCGCCTACAAAAATTGGATACATACCATCTACATTTTATGTGAGAGGACCAACGTGTGGTAAATTAGATTGTGGTGTTGGAAAAACACAAATTTTTTGTAATCCGAAAAACGAAAATCAAGTCAGACACTCCTCCAGTTTTGTAATAACAAATCAAAACGATCATAATTTAACTGTAGTAATTTCAAACGATTCCAACGATTGGACAGATTTTTCTGGCAATATTATCGATGAATATCTCACTCCTATAGAAATATTTCCATCTACACCATTAGTTATTCCACCAAAATCTTTTAAGAAAATAAGTATTGGATTTGGAGTAACGCATTATGCAAACTCCAACCAACCATCTTATTTTGAAATAAGAACTAAAGCTAATTTTTCTTTACCGGATGGACATGGATATGAACCAAGAACTTTAGATTCCGAATTTAAAGCTATTTTTGATAAAAACTCATGTTTGATAGGCGTTACATTTCCAGATTTAGTTTCTCAAACAAGTAATATAGGCAATGTAATTTATATTGGAAAAACTAATGAAACTTGGAGTGCGATTAAAACAAAAATTAAAAATACAATAGATTATGGAACTTTTTCAGATAAATTGTATGCTAACGGTATAATTTCAGCGTTACCTTTGAATGGATGTGAATTGCCTATAAATATTACAGAACAAAATGTAAATTTAACTCTGACTTGGACTTTAGTAACAACATCTCCAATCCAAACTTACGTTTGTAATGATTCACAATTTAGTGGTACTTATAACGTGACAGTTAGTAACGCAACTTATGGTACATCAAATTTTTATATTTACTTCTTAAGAAAAAATGACAGTTCTTTAGGTGCTTATATTAACTTAACTCAATTAGGTGGTACCTCAAATCCATTTTAAAAAATTGACAGTTTTCGGTTTTTGAATAATATATATTTTAGGATGATGTTAGTTATGTCATCTACTGTAGTGCTCGTGTGAGGCTACTAGGTTAATAGGTTAATAACTTAACTATTAAAAGAAAGGAAATATATGAGTATTGTTAGATATAATCCAGCTATGCTGCGTAATGTAGATCGTGATGAGTTTTTAACTCCATTTGATCGTGTTTTTGATGAAGTGTTTGCAACTGCTTTTCCAGAACTAACCAAAGAATTTGGTGTAGGTTTTTTTGAAAAGCAAAGTTATCCACGAGTAGATGTGGTGGACTATAATGATCGTGTTGAAATTCAAGCAGAAATTCCGGGCTTAAGCAAAGATGAAGTCGCTGTAGAAGTGCAAGATAATATACTCACTATTAGCGGACAAAAAGTCAAGAAACTTGAAGATAAAGAGGCCACCGGAAAGTATATTCGTAGAGAATTGAAACATAGTAATTTTAAGCGTAGTTTCACATTGGGTGAAATCATTGATTCTGATAATCCCGAAGCAAAGTTTGAAAATGGACTACTTACGGTAACATTTAGAAAGGTAAAACCAAGTATTCCACCTACTAAGAAGGTAAAGATTCTTTGATAAGTAAATAATGTGTTATGTTAACCCGTCATATAAAGTGACGGGTTTTTTTAATATCTCTATATTTATAGATATGATTAAATTAGAACACCTCGTAATAGCAACTTCTATGCTTATAGCTGGATGTGCCGCTTACTTTAGTGTTTATGGTATTGGTTTATTGTTTTCAGGCGCAACAATAGCAGCTATGATAATGGCAGTATCTTTGGAATTGGGTAAGTTAGTGTCTACCAGTTGGTTATTTAGAAACTGGTATAAGGCTAACATACTGTTAAAAACCTATATGACCGTAGCCGTGTTTGTCTTAATTTGTATAACTTCGTTGGGTATATTTGGTTTTTTGGCCGCGGCATTTCAAAAGAGTTCATTAGAAACAGAATTATCTAACAGTAAGATAGTTGCTTTAGAAGAACAAAAAAGTCAAGAAACTAAGAAAATTGACTCTACAAAACAAGCAATTGATAATTTGTTTAAGTTAAGAAGTAGTCAAGAAGGCAGATTAAGTGAAAGTATGACAAATGCTTTAATTGCAAGAAATCCGATCGCAATGCAAAATCTTCAAAATCAAATAAATGAACAAATTGAAGGTTTAAATAAACAAATGGAAACTGAAAATGAAAAATTAAAAGTTTCCGGTGATAAAGTTGGTAAATTAGATGAAGAAATATTTAATTTAAAAACGGACAATAGTTCTAAAAAGGATATCACTACGTTTAAGTTTGTAGCACAGGAATTTAATACAACTATACAAACAGTTGTTAAGTGGTTTATAATATTATTAATTGGCGTATTTGATCCATTAGCCATAGTTTTACTATTAGCCTATAATACTTCATTAAAAAGAGTAGATTTACAATCAGAAAAAGATTATGAACTTTATGAAGAAACCAAAAAAGAAGAACCAAAAGAAATAAAAGAAATAATTAAAGAAGTTATTGTTGAAAAACCTGTTGAAAAAATCGTTGAAAAAGTAATAGAAGTGGAAAAACCGGTAGAGAAAATTGTTGAGAAAATAGTAGAAGTAGAAAAACCTAGAAAAAGAGTTCCCGGTGTAAGAGGAATGTTTAGTTTTTAAATAAAAAAAGTTATTTTTTATTTAGATTGATATATTTACATATACCGATTATGGATGAAGAACAACTTTTTGAACTTTATAGACTAATTAAACGAGGATATGACAGATCCTGTTGGGACACAATACAAGAATCAATTGATTATATCAGTGAGTATTTAGATACTGACGATGATGTCTCTGAAGAATAAAACTAATGTTATTTACACTATTATTTTTGCTATCAACTTCTTCAATAATCAATGTATTTTTGATCGTTGCTTTACGCCGCGCTTTTAATCAAATTGATATTTTGGAAGATTGGTTGATTGATTTCAAACAATTGATTAATAATACATATAAAAAATTGAAAAACATAGATCAACGTGGTATGTTTGAAAAAGACGACGACGTTGGTGTCGTATTTAAAATTATATTAGAAATAATAGAGCTTACAAATAAACGTATTCAAACTAATGATAATGACAAACCAAGAAATTTTGATGAAAAAGACAAAACTTAAAAAGTCTTCTAGTAAGAAACAAAAATTTAATAAAAAATTAAAGGTTAATAGTGTGAAGAAAACTAAAAAGCCTGAGATTAAAATTGACTTGGTTTTGATAAAGAAAAAAGAAAACAAAACTCCAAAAAAAAATAAACTTGGTATTAAAATTCCGAGAACAATTGACGTAAAGATAGAAACAGAAAAACATGAATCCGAAGAATTTGTAGAAGATAATGATGATGCTCCAAAAAAAAGAAGACGTGGTAGAAATAAAAAAGAAAAGATATATTTTAGTAAAAAAACAGAAGAAGCTATTATAGAATATAATGCCGAAACGTGTGATAGAAAACGTAATGAAATTTACGAAAACAAAATTAAGTTTAGTTTCGAAAAGCTGGTTGAAAACATATTCAATACATTTAAGTTTACTTATTTTGACAACAGTCCATTAGAAATTCAAAAAGAAACGGTAAGTCATTTGGTGTCTAACATACATAAATTTCAAGCAGGTAAGGGTAAAGCATTTAGTTATTTTAGTATTGTAGCAAAAAACTATCTTATTTTTCACAATAATAACAACTATAAGAGATATAATCAACATGTAGATATTAGTGATACTCCAAGTGAAACGTCTGTCTGTTTACAAACTGAAGATGCACATTATAAAAATGTACAAACACAAGAGTTTATGAAACTTTTAGTTGCATATTGGGAAAAAAATGTACATAAAATATTTAATAAAGTTAAAGACTTGCATATAGCATATGCGGTAATTGAATTATTTAGAAATTGTGATAGATTAGAGAATTTCAATAAAAAGACATTATATTTGTATATACGAGAGATGAGTAATTGTAAAACTCAACAGATAACCAAGATTATAAACAAAATGAAAGGTTATCAAGATACAATAGTTGAAAATTATCACAATGAAGGTACACTTTAATTAAAATAACAATTAGTTACAAAACCACTCAATTATTTGAGTGGTTTTTCTATTTATAGTCATATGGATTTAAACTTTGAAATTTATAAAGGTAAGAATTTTTCAAATCTTTGCAAAGATATAGTTAAAAACTCAGAAAATAAAAAGGATCAAATAGATATTTTGATTTCTGAGTTAAGAACACTAATTAAAACTGTAAATGACGCTGTTATAATTGTCCCGTTGATAAAAGATTATTATGATGTGGGTGTTAAAAATGATGAACAGTTAATTAAATTGGCAGCTGTTGTACAACGATTGGTAGCTAAAGGACAAGAAACCGGTGAAGGTAATGCTATGATACTTAGTGAAGAAGATCGTAAACAATTGATGGAAGAGGTAATTACCATAAGTAAAGGTGAATGATTATGATTTCCACGGATGTATCTAAAATTAAAAAGAACGTTGATTTAAAAGATCAAAAAATTAAAGATCTTGTTGATATAAATTCACCTGTACAAATCGCAGTTGTTGTAGACGTTATAAGTACTCAATTACATGTTAAATTACAAGACCAATCAAAACCAATGGTCAATCCTCAACATTTACCATTGAACTACAAAAATGAACCAGCTTCTATAAAAGATGTTGATTACAGTTATTTAGGCAGAGCTAAAATTCGTATATTATCTCAAGAGAAAAAAACGCCGAAAGAAAAACTACCTTGGGCAATTCCATTAGACCAGACAATTACACAATATCCTTTAGTAAATGAATTGGTAGTTGTTCAAAAAGTAGGAGATACGTACTATTATTCAAAACCTTTTAATAAAAACAATTTCCCAAACAATTTAGATTATTCGGTTGAAACAGTTTATAGTGAAGACGGTAAATCAGCGGTTCCTTTTTATTACGACGGAGAAAGACAAACATATACAGCCGCGCCAATATATTCAAAATATAATAATTTAGGTTATGCAGGTGAATATTTTATTCAAAACCCATTTATAAGAAATGTAGTAAAATATGAGGGGGATACAACAATTGAAAGTAGATTTGGACAATCAATAAGATTTTCAGCTTATGATGATAACAGATTAATTGACAAAACTAACCTGTATGCTTCATATACGGTCAGTGATAAATTAGTAAATTCAAAGGGGGGTGGTTATGGTAATCCTATGATTATCATTAGAAATCGTCAAAGAAATATATCACAAGATAAAGACACACCAGGAGTACATCGTAAACTACCGAGAATACCGAAAATAACTGAAAAAGAAAAAAATTTCGGTGGTCAAATTGAAGAAGATATAAATAACGATGGCAGTACTATAGCAATTACAAGCGGCGCTACAACGAGTAAATTTGTAACTTCGGTATATAAATCAATATTCGGAGTAAGTGTTGATAAACAACCAACTGAAGAACAGATTAAATTTAATCCGGAGAATTCAACAACATTTGTTTATCCCATTTTATCCGGAGACCAGATTGTTATAAATTCAGATCGCATTGTAATGCAGAGTAGATTGGCAGAAACTATTCATTTTAGTAAAGCTAGATACGCTATATCAACTGACAGTGAATACACAGTTGACGCAAATGATCAAATTGTGCTTAGTACTAATAGACTAACTTGTTTAAATTCACCACAGATATTTTTAGGACAATATGGAGAAACAAACGAACCAGTTTTACTTGGTCAAACTACTGTAGATTGGTTATATGATTTGTGTAATTGGTTGTTAGATCACGTGCATTGGTATCATCATGTACATCCATATCCTCATAGTCATCCTGACGCAGGAGGTGAAAGTCCGGGTATAACAGTTGACGCTAACCCCGATCAAACACAAATACCTGTTCAACAAATTAAACTTCAGTTATTAAGAGATAGTCTACACAAATCTTTAAGCAGACGAGTCTTTGTAACAGGCGGCGGTTACGCACCTGGTAGCAACGGGGTTAAACCAATTGGAAGTGAAGGTGATTGTAAAAATCCGGTAGAAATTAATACCGTAACAGGACAAGGTGTTGTAGGTGATTTCAAAGGTCGCAATCGCCGTGAAGGTCCGGTACAGATTGAATTTGAATTTGAGGATTGATATTATGGCAACAAAAAAATATTATTTTGCATATAAACAAACTATTCAATGGAATCGCATTTTTTCACCGAATCAATTTAGAAAAGATTGGAATTCTTTCGTTTCAAACATAGATTTACAAAATCCTAATTTAATATCCGAACAAGATGTATCTTTGATATTTGATGTTAAAACTAGAAATTTAACTCCAGACGCTAGTTTTCCAAATCAAATTGAATTTTCTGTAGAAGGGGTTGTCTCAGATACTCCGAATGAAAAAGGTTTTTATAGAGCACTTCTTACAGGAGGTACAAAAATTGAAAGTACGGAGGCTAATAGAAAAATACGAACTGTCGCGGGAGCAACAAGTAAAACGGATATTAGAGAAAGACCTAGCCCAGGAGAATCGGTATCAGTATCTTTAATAAATCTTCGTGAATCTTTTATACAAACACTTAAAGGTCAATTAGCGGATGATGGTTTTACAATAGAACCAGATGCTATTTTTATAGATCCAGATCCGGCTTTGCCAGGCCCACCTACTCAAACTGTATCCGGAATTACAAATAAACCACCTGTAGTTGATAACCCTAATGTAAAATTACCTTCACAAGAAGTAAAAAGTCTCACTGCAACATCGGCAACAGATGCGGTTGGTCAAGCAAAAAGTTCAGTTTCCAATACTACCAATCAAGTTCAAGGCGCAGCAAGTGGTGCAGTAAGTCAAGCTCAAGGCGCAGCAAGTGGTGCAGTAAGTCAAGCTCAAGGCGCAGCAAGTGGTGCAGTAAGTCAAGCTCAAGGCGCAGCAAGTGGTACTTTAAATGAAGCCAAAAGTAGTTTAAATAAAGCACAGGATTCTCTCAATAAAGCACAAACTTCAGTAACTTCAACAGTAACTTCTACAACCGATAAATTAAATCCAAAAGGTTCAATTCCGGACGGTCTTGGTAAAGATTGGTCTTCTGATAAATTTAGTCCACAATCTATAGCGGGAAATACAAAATATGTTGATCCTAAAACTGGTACGATCGGTTCTACGTCAACTCTAGCTAAGACATTAGGAGGCGCAGCTTTAGGTGGAGGTATTGGTGCTGGTATTGGAGCAATAACCGGAGGCGGTCAAGGAGCTTTAATTGGTGGTTTAAGTGGTGGTGCAATAGGGGCTGGAGCTTCTTTAGGCGGAATTGGCGGCACAGCATTAGCGGGTGCCGGATTAGGAGGTGGTATTGGAGCAGCGGTTGGTGGTGGACAAGGAGCTTTAATTGGTGGTTTAAGTGGTGGTGCAATAGGAGCTGGCGCTTCTTTAGGCGGAATTGGCGGCACAGCATTAGCGGGTGCCGGATTAGGAGGTGGTATTGGAGCAGCGGTTGGTGGTGGACAGGGAGCTTTAATAGGAACTGCAAGTGGAGGGGTTATTGGTGCTGCTGCTGCTAAATTAGCTAAAGTACAAAATGGTATGCCAAAACCAAAAATACCAAAACCACTAAACACACCTCGTATTAAGACTGTTAAAATACCCAGACCTGATAGCACAAAAGGCGCTCAAACATTATTAAATTTACCTAAATCGCCTACATTTAGATAATTATATATTATATTATGAAAATAGACGCATTAAAAGAATACATTCATAAAACAGTACAACAAGAAATTCGCAATGTTCTTAAAGAAGAACTCAAAAGTCAATTGGCCGAAATACTTTTAGGTAATCAATTTAAGAATAATACCAACACTTCAGTTCACACAGAGTCTTTTCTTGAAAAAACTGACTCGTTAATAGAAGAGGAAATGCAAGAACAGCCTCTGAAACCTAAGAAACAAGTAAGGTATACATCTAATCCAGTATTAAATGAAATTTTGAATCAAACTAAAGGTGGTGTACCTAGAGAAGGTGAATTGGTGGGTTTAATTGGTGATAGGTTTGATGAAAATGTAGGGAAAGAACAAATTAATGAAATAAAAGTACCTGAAAACGCTCCGAAAGAAATAAAAACTGTATATCAAGCTATGACAAAAGATTACAGATCTTTGATGAAAGCTGTAGACAAGAAAAGAAATAAGGGATAAAAATGGTTAAAAAAGCAATAGGACTTAAAATACCATTTAGATTAGGTCGAGATGGTTATTTTGAAATGAATACTGATACAGTTTCACAAGTATCAAGTAATATTCGCAATCTATTGCTTACTAAACCAGGCGAAAGACGTTTCAATAATACGTTTGGATCGTCTTTATATAAGTTTTTATTTGAACAAAATAATTTAGACGAATCCAAAGACATTTTAGTAAATTTAATACAGAACGATTTAGATAAATTTATGAACGGTGTTATAGTAACAGACATTAAAGTAAAATTAAGTGATAATCAGATCGTTAATAATGATCAAACTAAAATATTTATAAGTGTAGATTTTACATATAGAGATCTGTTGGGTAAAACTGAAGTAACAATTACAAACAACAATTTATAATGACACAGTTAATAAATAAAACATTTAAAGCTAATACAAAAGACGTTTTGTATTTAAACCGTGATTTTACTTCATTAAAACAGCAGCTTATCGATTTTACTAAACAATATTATCCACAAAGTTATAGAGATTTTAGTGAAAGTTCACCAGGACAAATTTTTATAGAACAAGCATCTTTTGTTGGCGATGTACTTTCATACTACACAGATTATCAGTTTAAAGAAAGTTTTATTCAATTTGCAGGAGAACGAAAGAATTTGATTAATTTAGCCCAATTTTTAGGTTACAAACCAAAAGTCTCTTCTGTTTCGAGTGTAGATGTAGATTTATATCAACTTGTTCCATCATTAAGATCCGTTGCAACCAATGAAAATTACATACCAGACGAACGGTATTGTTTAATCTTAAGTCCGTATACACAATTGTCTAGTGTGAATGGTATATATTTTATAATCGAGGATAGTGTCGATTTTAGTGAAGATACATCATTTTCGCCAAGAGAAATTAGCGTATACAGTAGAGACAATACAGGAGCACCTCTATTTTATTTACTTAAAAAAACCGTTAAAGCATATTCTGGTAGAATTGTTGTAAAACAAATTTCAGTTGGCGATCCTCAATCTTTTTTAAAGTTAAAATTGGACGAGACTGATGTTGTAAAAATTATAAGTATTGTCGATTCAAATAATATAAATTATTATGAAGCACAATATTTGGCTCAAGACACGATTCCGATTGTAGTTGACAATGTACCATTGACAAATCAAACTCTTTCAAAATACAAGGCGCAAACTCCTAAAATTCTTAAATATTTAAGAACAGAAAATCGTTTTATTACAACCGTCGATCAAAATAATTTTACTTATTTACAATTTGGAGCAAATACAGAAAATTTTCAGAACACAATTGTTATTCCAAATCCTTCAAATGTAGGCATCGGGTTATCCAATCTAAAAAACTTAAATATTAGTCTTGATGGTACAAATGTTTTGAAAAATGATTCATATGGTATTAGCCCATCAAATACTACACTAACGATAACATATATAGTGGGTGGTGGTTTAGATTCAAATGTAAATTCGGAAGAAATAAATAGACTATCTTCTACGAATTATTTAAATGATTTAACTTCATTAACAGATAGCGAAGTTATTTTACTAAATAATCTTAAAAATTCACTGAGGGTTTCAAATCTAAATGCATCTACAGGTGGAGGTGAATCGGATACAAATGAACAAATACGACAAAATTCCATATTGAATTTTTCTTCACAAAATCGTATGATAACTGAAGAAGATTACTTACTTAGAGTATATTCTTTACCATCATATCTAGGAAGTATTGCTAAAGCTTATGTGGAAAGTAATGCAACTAGACAAATTCAATATAATGGGTTAATTAAAGGATTGGTTTCTACATCAAATAATGAAACATTAGATCTTTCACCTTTAAATCCCTTAGATCGTCAAAAGTTTTTACAATCAAATAATCCATTTACAAATAATTTATACGTACTCGGATATGATCGTAATAAAAAATTAACTAAGATAAATCCGGCAACATTACAAAATTTAGTTAATTATTTAAACAATTTCAAAATTATTACAGATAAAATTAATATTTTGGATGGTTATATAATAAACCTTGGAATTGATTTTAAAATCACAGTTTTTCAAGGATTTAATAAAAAAGATGTTTTAAATACTTGTATACAAACCGTTCAAACTTTCTTTAATATTGACAATTTGTCATTCAATCAACCTATTAATCTCAGTCAATTAACATTTGAAATAATGAAAAATGAAGGTGTACAATCGGTTATTGAAATTAAAATTAAAAATTTAACAATTGACGATGGAGATTATTCACCAATTGCATATAACTTGAGTATAGCAACTCAGAATAATATTATTTATCCATCAAAAGATCCATCTGTCTTTGAAATTAAATACGCAAGTAGTGATATCAAAGGACTTGTAGTTTAATATGCATACTTTTATTTATCCATCACAAGATACATACATAAACAATTCAACAAAATATGTTGATAAAAATTTTGGTTTAGACGAGATACTTGAAATTTACGCTTCAAATTTGGGTAAAAAAACCGTCTTTTTAGATAATTTTTGGCATGCACAACCCGAAACAACTTCTTCTTATGGAAATGAAGGTTGGTTAGCATACAGTACATCATCAATTTTTATTTATTCTGGAAGCAAATGGTACGCTTTCGGACTAACTTCTTCAGTAATACCAAACACGTCTTTTATAGCTAATTTTACAGGTAGATTGTCGAATGTAACTACTAATCCAAAAAAACCACTTTATATTTCAGGATCTGCAAATTTTGCATCTGGATCTTTCACAGGCAGTATGAATATAACAAGTTACTCATTCTTCACTGGAAGTTGGAGTACGGGTAGTTTTTCTGGTTCTGTGAAAGTTGGTAGTTTTTTTACAAATTTAAAAGTAAATAACATTACATACACAACAAGTCCATTAACGTCATCTTTGACAGGCACAGGAAGCTTTAAAAAATTAAGAGGAAAAATACTGGGTAAATCAAATACAGGTATACCTTGTAGTTCTAGTTTTTATTCTCCGGTAAAAGCATTTAAATCAGGATCATTTACAGGAAGTTTTAGTGGTTCAAATTCTAAGTTATACATAGAAACTTTAACATCCAGTAATTTATATTTTACGGATGTGAAAAACTTTATAGGTTATTTTAAAGGAATATACACGGGTTCTTTTAAAAGACCACTGACGGCCGATTATTTAATCACTCCGGAATTTACAAGAACACTTTTAAAATTTGATATAAATTCTTTAAGTCAATCTATTTCTACAAATGAAATTAGTAGTTCGAATTTAGAATGTATTTTAAATTTAAAAGCATGTGGATCGAGAAATTTACCACTGGATTATAAAATTTATGCATATCCAATAAGTCAAAGTTGGAATAATGGTAACGGAAGATATGCCGACAATGGATCCGATTATGGATGTAGTTGGAATTACAAAAATTATTTAGAAAATGGTTTGTGGTATGGTAACGCATTAACTAATAGTTATCAAAAAGTTGATTATCTTTTGACATCATCATATTCATCTGCTAGTTTTCAAAATCAGGGTGGTACTTGGTTTTATAATGTACCTGCTTCTTATATAAACAAACCGAAATGGATTTGTAGTTCTTCTAAATATACACCATTATCAAACTTAAGTTTAATCTGCAGTCAATCGTTCAGTTACGGACAACAAAGTGATATCAAAATGGATATAACTAGTATAGTTAGAAGTTGGTTATGTGGATGTGTACCAAATCAAGGTTTAATATTATTAACCTCGTTTGAATTATCTACACCCCCACTTCAAAATACTAATGGATTACTTCAGTTTTTTAGTAAAGAAACTAATACAATTTATAGTCCCTATATCGACATCGCTTGGGATGATAGTGTATTCAACACCGGAAGTTTATCTCCTCTTACTGGGTCTGTACAAAATCTCTTTGACATCCAATATTTGAAAAACGAATATAAAGCTGGAAGTATACCAAGAATATTTGTGTTTGCTAGAGACAAATATCCATTGAAACAGTTTAATAAGGCCTATCAACAACCGAATAATATTACACCAAAGTATTTACCAACCAGTTCATATTACATGATTAAAGATGCTGAATCTGAAGAGGTTTTAATAGATTTCAGTAATTATACTAAATTGAGCTGTGACGCGAATCTTGGCAATTATTTCGTTTTACAAACAGCCGGATTACCTCAAGAAAGATATTTAACTATATTTATAAAAATAGTTTATGCTGACAACACTGTAGATATTATTAATACTAATAAAGTATTTAAAATAATAAGATAACATGGCAAATATACCATTAATATACGATGTCTCATTATCGGATGTACAAAAATTTAAAGATTTAGGTATATTCGATAATAATTTTGATAATTTTGGTAACGTGCAATTGGTATTTAACGTTTCTCAATCTTACGATGGAAAATATAATTATGTAAAAATTCCAATTAAAAATTTTGAATATAACGATTTAAAAATAAGAGATACAAATACAGTTGAATTTTCCGAATTAAGCAGTCCAATTATTGAGGAAAAAAGAAACTTAACAGATGTTATTGTACAATACAACAATTTAATTGAAGAAAATAGAATTTTAAATCAAACTGTAAATGAACTTATTGAAAAATACGAAAATAATGATGATAAACAAGTTATTGCGGCGATGAAATCTGAAATTGTTAATTTACGAATAAAATTGCGTCAAGGAAATGTCTCATCGGATTTTTCAGACGATTTTCCATTCTTACCATTAAACACTTAATATGCCTTACGATTATTTAACAATAAACGAAAATAGTTTGAACGTTGGCATTGTAAGTGCTTCATATCTAAATGAAGATTTACAAAAATTATACGAACAAACTTTAGTACCTGAAAAGGGATTTTTTGGAGATGGTGACGATGATATTGTAGAATTCACTTTATATGACAATAATCAAAATCCTTTAAGTTTTAATAGAATTATTCCTAAAGTAACATATTCTGTTGTACAGGGATCTTACAGAGACATAAATAATCAATTACAAAGTTATAATTACGCAAATCCAAATACAAACGTTGTAAGATATAATGATCAAATACTCGTTCATTCACAATTTGATTTAAAATCAAATGAAGTTGGACCGGGACTGTATTATTTACTTTATAATCCTATTAGAAATATTGCTGGAAATAATACGAATAAATTAGTTGTTAAAGAAATTTCGCCTAGTAGAACTGAATTAAGATTGTCTTATGCATTTGATCAGACTAAAAATGAAAAGTCTAGATTAGATGCTATTAAAATTCGAACGTTTGCCGATAAAAAATATTTGTTATTACAAATCGAAGACGATTTTATCTACATAGTTGAAAATAATCCAATTGAACAAAATTTTGCTAATAATGAAAATAGTTTTAATTTATATGAAATTGCGCAATTATTAGGATTAAAATCGAAATCGGAACTACAAGAATTTATTTATAGCACATATAACGGGTTTGATAAAATTATAAAAACAAATATTAATCAATATGATGATGTGTTGGAAACTAAAAAATTCGTTGGTATTTCAGAACAAATTAAAAATTTTTCTTATAGATACAACGATGTTGAATTTACAAAGGAGGAAATATTAGATTCAATAAGAATAATTGTACAAAAAGTTAGTCAGGATAGAATTTTAGAACGTACTTCTCTCAATTCAATTTCATTGATTACGGTTTTAAATTTATTTACAAAAGTAATTTATACAGATTGGTTGTTACCACAAGTCGAAAAACTTTTGGATGATTATTATAATAATTTTTATTCTTTTTATAAAAATGCATTAAATTTTGATAATGGCAATTTATTTACAATACTAAATCATACAAGTTATTTTAATAAGACTGAAAATTCGATTAATATACAATTAAAATTAGATCAACCTTTACCAACACAATATGAAGTAAAGAATTTTTGTTGGATATCTAATATCTCTATAACACCCATTTATTTCAAGGTTAATTTATTTACAAAACAACTATCTAGAAAAGTTTTTCTAAACGGTGTTAATTTCAACGTCGAAGTACCAACTATTAGTGCGACAAATCAACAATTCGAAGATTTAAACGAAAATACACTCGATTATGCTAACGTAAAATTAAAACAAAAAATAAACGATTTATTTATTGATTTCAACGATTTCAACAATTTTATTAATTATTCTTCTGCGGAACTAAGAACTAAAGTTGCTAAAAATAAAATTTTACAATACTACAAAATAGATTTGGAAAAAAATCAAATAAAAACGAAAGCCAATAGTTCTGTTTACTCAATTTCTGCATCTTATTCGTCGGATTTAAAAAGTAAAACCAAAGAACAAATTAATTTATTAAATTCATTTGATGATTACGAAGCATATTTGTTCTTTAACACATCCAGTATTAATGAAAAAATTGAAAATGGAACATCTTTTGATAAAAATAATTTTAACAGTTTAGTATATCAGTTACCGGAATATGTAAAAACCGATATAGAATCCGCTGATTATATAAAATTTACAGCAATGGTTGGACATTTTTTCGACAATATATTGGTATACATAAAAAAGTTTCCTAAAAATTATCCTATATCTACAAACGATTCTAACTATTACCCCAAAAACTATGTTGAAGAACTTTTAAATTCATTAAATTGGAATGTTGATATAAATAAATTTGAACAAAGTAACTTAAATCAGTTATACTTTAATAACAGTGAAACAACAGGTTCATTATCGTCTTCTTACTTTGATTATGCAAAGTCGATTTTAAATAGACTTACGAATAATATAAGTGCGATTTACAAATCCAAAGGTACATCTACATCCTTCGATTTAATCAGAACAATTTTTGGTATTCCATCAGAACTTTTACAGTTAAAAGAATATGGTAGTTCTGATATTTTATCTAATAGAAGTACTTTTTATGAATATGAAGACTTAAAATATTTTTTAAGTTTTGGTAAAGATAATTACGTAACATTTAATCACACAGGTAGCGATTCTGTTTTTATTGAATCTGAATTTCAATCTGAAAATTATTTTAATAATAATTTAACTAAGAGTATTGAATATACAGCTGTATATCAAGGTGTATCCACCGTTGAATTTTCTTTTAAATTAAATTCTAAAGATTATAATTTTGAAGATAAAATACCTTTAGTTTCGAAACACAGAACAAATCAAGATTGGAAAATTTATTTAAAAAAATCAAAACAAGATATTTCCGGTAAATTAATTTTCGAATTTACGCCTAAAGAAACCCAAAAAACATCCAGTATTGTAAGTTTGGAACTTCCACTTTTTAATGGAAATATTTTTACTACAATGGTGAGACGACAAGTTTTACCCGGATTTGTATTTGATTCTCCCAGAATAAGTGCTAGTTATCACACAAATCAATATCCATCTCTAATATTAGAAAATCAACCATCATTTAATAATTTTGTTATTGAGGATGATGGCGATTTCGTTGTAACTTCGCCTATAAAGCAAAGTTTAACTCAATCATTTTTTATTGAAAATTTGAGGAGATATGTCCCTCATTTGTATACTTTAGAAGTAAATCAATATGATGGTAAAGATCAAATTTTTAATAGTAAAACTGAAAAGATTTTTACTTACGAAACAAATCAATATTTTTCATCCGGAAGTTATTTTGTAGGAAATTATTCTGGCTCTACAACATTTATCGGTAACATTGACAAAATAAAGATATTTAAAGACGCAATAAGCGATTCAGACTTTCTAGAACATTCTTATAACACAGATTCAATATCAATTGAAAGTAAATCGGAAGTTTATAGTAATTTGTTTTATTTGTGGAGTTTCGACACACCTATAAATTTATATAACTCGGCTTCTCTAAGCAGTTCTGTTTTAAATCAAAATTCTTATTGGCCGTATAATTATTTTCTAGCTTTTAATTTCAAACAAAAGTCAAAATATTTCGATTCACCAATTTGTGCTACACTAAATGTAGACGAATTTCCGTATCAATTTGATACACTAAAAATTAAACAAGCTATTAATACAAATAATTTTGGACCTAATTTTGCTGGAAATAATAAAATTAGTAAAATTTCAGAAACGATATCATCTAATTTAGTACCATATGATTATTCAACTACATTTAGTGATATTATTGGAGATGATTCGAGTTTGGTACAATTCGGCATTTCACCATATAATTTTTTAAACAATAAAATTAAAGATTTTATCGGTAAAGAAGGCATTACTAATATAATTGGAAATCCAAAATATTTAAATTCACAAGAGTATCCGGAACTTATAAGTTTACAAAAAGAATTTAAAAAATTTAACAAAAAATACATATATCCTCAAGAATCATATAGTACATATAAATTTTATATAGACTTTTCTATATTTGATTTTGTTAAAAATTTGAAGCCATCCAGAGTAAATTTATTAACCGGTTTAATATTAGAACCTAGTTTATTTGAAAGAATAAAGTTTAATTTCAAAGACATAGATTTTTCTAATTCAGATATATTGTCTATAAAGATAGATAACCAAGCTAAACTTAGAACAAATTTTTATAATACTTCTAATACATCAAGTAATTCAACAATTAACACACTGGAAAATATCTTTAAAAAAGATTTTAACACTTATAATTATTCTATGTTTGAAATCAAAGATATAATTGACAGTAGAGACTTTATATTTAGTAAATATGGAAAAATTGTTAATTTAAACAATAATGGGTTTCTAGTAAGAGAAACTCCTTTGATATCTGAAAAAGACTATTACCTTTTAGTAAATAATACAAATTCTGGAAATGGCGCAAGTGGAACTTCCGGAGGAGGTGGTAGTGGAACTTCGGGTACTGCCGGTACTAGTGGAATTTCGGGAGGTGTTTCTAGAAATAATTTAAATGGATATGTATCTTCGTTTACATCATCCTATAATCGTATAGAAATAATAGGTTCTGGATCCGGTTATACTTTAAACAATAATCCCGACAGTACTCAAGGAATGTCGGGTACCACTGGTACAGCAGGTATAGTTTATGGATATAATATTCAAGTAACAGGTAGCAAAAAATTAAAAAATTTGTATAAAGGTGAACAAAATAGTGGTTATTCACGGTTTCATGTTAGTAAAAAAACTTTGCCTGGTTCAAATTACAGTTATACCGCAGTTTCGTCCTCCAACTATTTAATTACAAATGGGATAAAAATGCTTGTAAATCCTAAAAATGCAAAAATAGAGTATTATACGTTTACTAAAGGTAAAAATGATAAAACTACCACGATAAATAGAAACGGATTACCTAACGGATCCGACCCTATAATAACAATTCCGGGGTTTTTAAGTTTAGACATAGATTCAAATAATTTCCCAATTTATGGTGAATTAACGGGATCTGCTGGTAATCCCACAAGTTTATTTAAATCATTACCACTTTCAGCTTCTCAATGTACGAGTGCAAGTTTGAATACTTATATAAACAATTTATAATATATTTTTTAGATAAAAAGTAAAAATCAAACATAATTATTGTATATGGCATACTTAGACAACAATGTTCTTACTGTTAACGCAGTATTAACGAAAAAAGGACGTGAAATTTTAGCAAAAACTGGCGGTTTAAATATAACCGCTTTCGCTCTTGCAGACGATGAAATTGATTATACACAGTTTAATCCGAATCATCCGTTAGGTAGCGCTTTCTATGATATATCAATTCGTAATACGCCTATAATGGAACCAATTACAGACGAGTCCCAACTTATGAAATATAAACTCGTTACATTAAATGATGGTGTAACGGCGGTTCCAACAATAAGCGTAGCACAAACTGTAATTACAGTAGATCGTAATTATACAGGTGAAATTTTAATTAGTCCAAGTACAAATCCTACATACAACGTAACACTTGGATATACAGCAATTCTAGCAAATAAAGATGTTGGAACATTAATTGTAACAGAAACCAATAGTTTAAATTCAACGTCGGCTACTGTACCGTCATTTACTGGAGATCTATCTTCACAAACTTCACAATCCGTGGTAGGAAACAAATTTAGATTCATACCAAACGCCGGTTTAGCAAAAACTACTACTACAAACATTACGATAATTGGTAATGAAAGTGGTGGTAATACATCTATAACGGTTACAGTAACCGTACCAACAACTTAATAAAAATCTATGATATTTAGCAAATTTAACACTGACGATATTGTAATCGGAAGAATTAATCAAGTTTCTTCTGGAATGTTTGGTACCGGTAGTTTGTTTGTACAACAATCCACATTTGTTACTCAATCAGGCGTTTATGGTCAAGGCAATCAATTAACCGGATCGTCTCCATATGACGTTAAAAATGGTCAATATTATCTCGATGTATATTCTGGAAGTGATTTATATTTTGACATTGCGTATGGAGATTATGCAAATAGCGGTAGTTCAAAATTTGATGTATTGACATACGACACTCCTGTCTTAGCCAATGAAACTAAGGTTATATATTCTCAGTATAAGAATGTATTATTACAACCAGGCGACGATTTATTTAGTTTTGCGTCGGGAAGCTTAAATACAACTATAGACAGCGAAGCTATTTACGTTTTGAACTTTGCTTCAAACAAATTTAAAGATCAAATCGATCCTGGTCAAATACAAATTTGCTTAAGTGGAGCAATTTCTCCAAATAAATTTTCATTCATTGACGATTCACAAATTATTAATAAACAACAAAATGTTTATAATTTAATTTCGGGTTCAATTATAAACGGAGTACCCACTCCATATTTAAAGAATGGATCTCCGGTTTACAATGGAATTGGATTATTCTACCCATCTAATGGCATAGTCGTATTTAACGCGATACAATTGGACACGGTAGTAGGTATAACATCAACTGTCAATACTCCTTCATTATTTCAAATTAGAAACCGTAATACTTATTCAAATAACGGTTCCAATCCATTTAGAGCTGGTTATTGGAGACTCTGGACCCACGATTTATTCTTGACATTAAAACGTTCAAGTGGTTTAATGGGAATACGTAAATCTGAATTTGTTCCTTCGACTAACTATTTCGTTAGAGTTAAAAACAAAGAATTTAACTATAGTAATAATCCTACGTTTGTATCAGATGGTACTGATGGTAAAACAAAAGGTACAATTATTTATCCAGATTTAATTAATAATCCTAGAACTTACTTGACATCGGTTGGATTATATAATGATAATAACGAACTTTTAGCTATAGGTAAATTAAGCAAACCAACACAAAAATCGTTTGATAATGAATTACTTATCAAAGTAAGAATTGATTTTTAATTCAGTTATATAAATTCTCTAAAATTTCCTATTTATATAGGAATGATTAAATTTTTCAAAACTCAAGATGTTTTAACGACTAGATTCGTGGCCACAAAACCACAGTTAATTGATAACATCTTAGTTGATTTAATTTTAGGCAATAACAACGAAGACACACTTTTTCCAATCACGATTCCATTTTTAGCATGCGATCATAATAAATCCGGTAGTTGTCAGCCAATTAAAATTGATAATGCTTATTTAGCGAATAGTAATTTTATTCAAGAAGACATTCCCACATTTGAAATTGGCAAACAAATTAATTCCAGTTCAGTATTTTATCCTTCTGGCAGTGCTGGTTGGTCAAATGAAACCAATCCTGTAAATTATAACGGAAGTTATAAAGGACAAGTATATAATACTATTAAAAAAATGTATTATAACGATTATAACAATAGTTACAATATATTTGGTTTGAACGATTTAAATTTACAAACAAAAAAATTAAATTTAACTAACGAATTTTCTTTATATTCTTTGTCAATAGATCAAGCCGGAGATACAATTCGTCCTAAAACATTGATGATTATAAATCAAACCGGAGATGTTTTATCAGACGTTTTTGATGATGGAAACAATAGTTTATATTTAACAGGAAGCCACTTTGTAAATTATTATCAATTTACATCAAATAACACAAGTTTAGTAACTAGTTATGGCCAATACGGCTTAAGTAGTTATCTGCAAAATTCGTAATTATGAGTCTTTTAAACGTATATAATGAAAGATACGGACATATAGTTGCTACAAACGGTGATTATATAGCAATTGGCAATCCTCCATCAAAAAATTGGAGTTATAATGAAGGATTTGGTAGAATTGGAGAAATTATATTAATAAAGAAAAATAATTATAAAAACAATTATTCGGTTGTAAAGTCGTTTAAAAATTTATTTAATAGAAATATAATAAATCCATATTATACTGAACAAAGTGCTAGTAATTTAAATACATCATCGTTTATTGCAAATTCCGGTAGTTTGTCAAATGTTAATACAAGTTGTAGCTTTCTAGTTTTAGAAAAAAGTACGGAGTTTATTTATGAAAGCAAATATGGAGAATCACTTGATTTAAGTGATTATTTTTTAGCAGCATCCGATATATCATTCACTCAAAGTGCATATCCAGGCAATTTTATTTCAAAAAATTCTGTTGATGTTTATGAAATAAATCCAAATTATGAATTAATACTAAGTGGAGCTATTCATCCAATAAATTCAGAGTGTGATCAGGAAAATTTAGATACTTTTAACTTGCCATCGTATCCAATTTTTACAATCACAGGATCTGCCAAAGAAGAATTTGGTAAAAGTGTTAATATTTCAAATAATTTTTTAGCAATAGGGTCTCCAAATGCATTAAACGGTAGAGGGGCGGTTTATGTATATAAATACGACGATGTCGATTTTAAATATACACTGGATGCGGTTTTAAGTAGCAGTCTGTCATTAGATAGTTATCAAACAAGATTTGGATTTTCTTTAAGTATAGATAAATACTACGAAGATAAAATTTTAGTTGGGTCTGATCAAATCAGTTCTAGTAAAGTATTTCTTTTTAAATCAGGTTCAAATGGTTGGAGAATAGTTCAACGATTTGAAAATATTACTGGATCTAATTATTTATACTCTCCAAGTGTAAATGGAATAACATATCCCTGGATTCCATCCGGATCTTTAAAAGAGGGTCAGCGAAATAATAAATTCGGTTATTCCGTATCAATAAATAATAATACTTTAGTCATTGGATCTCCAAATGATTTATTATATTATGAATATTCCGGATCAACATTACTGAGACAAAGGGGAGCGGCATATATTTATCAAAATAATCAGTGTCCAGTTGGTTCACAAAATTTTACATTTATTTCTAAAATTTATGGTGATGAAAAAACGTTTAAAGATAATATGTTTGGATATTCTGTATCATGTTTTGATAATAATATTTTGATAGGATCCCCAAAACCATATTTTCCATTCAGTTCAATTTATTTATCATCGTCTTTAAATACATTTGACAAATTTTTTAATATAAACGATTTCGGCGAATCGAGTTATAGTGGTCAATCTTTGTTCTATAAAATATCAGGTTCGAACTTAATTCAAGTTACAACGGATCCCATTGCAAAACGCAAAGCTTATGAAGATTGTTACACTGCTTATGGCAGTTCAGTTTCTATCTCGGATAAAAATTTAGTTATAGGTGCACCAATTCCTTTAAATAACGATTTATATTTATCTTCGCCGCTTATAACAGAATCTGGTAGTTTAGTAGATCCTGACTATGTTAATACTTCATCATATAATCCAGAAAATTGTACTGATTCATCAAATGTAATTTATTTTAAAATAGAGGAAGTTGTTTATGGTAAACCTGGTGAAGAAACATTAATTGCTATTAGACAAGAACAAGATGTAGTGGATCAACTAACCGGTAGAACGTTTATTTATGATTTTAACGATTTACAAACAAATTATAATATAGGAAATGTATTCTATAATAATAATCGAGTGGTTATAAATAATACAGGCAGCATTTTTAACGTATTTACACGGGATCCTGTTAATACTGATTATCCGTATGTTCATATGGAATATGAAAGTCAAATAAATTTGTATGAAAAACAATATGTTTGCAAAATTGAACCAGATGAATTTAACATATCAACAAATCCTACTGCTTTATCATCTTCGATTATAGATTATGGCATTTTAAATAAACAAAGATTTGAATTTGAAAATTTAGACATAATTTTGAGATTTATTAATTCAAAACTTACGACAACCAAGTCTGAAGAATGGTGGAATACTTTTATAAACGGCGACGACGAACAAAGTATATTTGGGTACTATTCATCTTCAATTCAAGATTATACACAAAATAAATTAACTGAAACAATAAAATGTGAATGTGCAAAAAAAGATTTCGATGTAAATAAAGATGGTACTGTAACCATTCAAGATGGAACACTTATCTGGAAATACTTTATAAACGATTTAACTTATAATAATTATAAAAATTATATAAATGGCAACTCAAGAAGAACTCGCTTTGACGATATAGTTAATTTCTTAAACGATAAGACCGGAAAATTTAATAAAAATACAATTAAAAAAGAATTTTTTGATTTTAATTATAGTTCATCGATCGATTCAACGGGGTCATATCTAGCACCTTACATTACCCAAGTTGGATTATATGCTAATGCAGATTTAGTTGCAGTGGCTAAGTTAGCACAACCTATTAAGAATACAGGTGAAATTCCAATAAATATTATTGTTAAATGGGACACTTAATTATATTTATTATATAATAAGATACAAATATGGCTACTCAACCAGATGCAAAAATAATAGATCGTGAATCAACAAAAAAGAGTTTATATGATAGATATCAAGCTCTTCAAAATGCGGGAGGTGCATTTGACGCTTATGCTGCCACCACAAATACAGCTATTTTAGGTAATCAAGCTCCTTATGGTTACACACAAAAATCTGTTACTTACACAATAAGTCCTGGCTTTGAACCTAAAATGACATCTGTAAATGCGGGTGAAAATTTTAATGATAATGCGTTAAATTACAGTGATGGAATCAATGGCGGCGTTAAAAAAGACGGTGTAAACAAGATTGCAACTAATTGGAACGGAGGATCTTCAATTCAAGATGCTTTTTACACAACAGATGCGGGTTTTAAATTGAAGATGGCTCAAGGTATTACACAATTTAAAGATGCTGTTGGTGAGAATTCAAAACAACTTTCAATTTATATGAAAGGTTTTAATAACCAAAGATATACAGGCGGTGGATTTACTCGTTGATATATATTATTAATGGTTATATTAGGGTTAGATTCTTCTACATCAGTAACAGGTTGGTCTTTCAGTGAAAACGGAAAGATACTTGATGCTGGTTTCGTTGATACTAAAAAGTACGAAATTACTAAAGAAAAGACTTATAGTGTTATTTCAGTTATAGAATCAAATAAATACTGTAAAACATTCGAAGAAATTAACCTAGAATCTGCATTGAGTAGTTTTGCGGGTGGTTTTACAAGTCAACAAACAATCATAACACTTGCAAGACATAACGCAGTTTTTGCTTATATTATAGAAGAACACTTCAAAAAGAAAGTAAATTTACTGAGTGTCAATACTATGCGTAAAC
>Ga0194115_10001052_pt1 | contig 37171 bp, 53 predicted proteins | sample TA2MahsurfametaG_3_FD_148656 | JGI IMG/M metagenome (GOLD analysis project Ga0194115, IMG submission 148656) | Freshwater microbial communities from Lake Tanganyika, Tanzania - TA2015002 Mahale S4 surface | ecosystem: Environmental > Aquatic > Freshwater > Lake | place: Tanzania: Lake... | reverse complement strand
TATCGTCACGATGCATCCAGGGCGCTCTCATACCGTTTCCAGACAAGTTTTCATATGCCTGAATAGCTCCACCAACTAAAATTTCTCTCAGAGGGATAGTACAGATAGCATTTTCACTATTCCCGTTTGTACCTTCAATATGAAAAGCTACTACAGGTTCATTTGCATCACTGCAGAAATAAAGATCATGATCAAATGTAAGTGTGTGTTTTGTTGTCATTGCATAACTCCAAGTTCAAAAATAAGAAGAATAGCCCAAGATGCAAAATATGTACTCCAGGAGTAAAGTATTTCAAGAGCAAATAATGTATTGAGCGACCAAATAAAAAGTAGCGGATATAGCACAATAGGAATTAGCATCACGTCGCCTAGTTTTTCTCTAAGCTGTAGCATTAAAATAAACATTACCAACTCCCGTCATCTATTACTGCCTGTACTGTTAGGAAGAGCGCTCTAAAATAAAATGCTCTCATCTTAGGATTCATATCATCAGGCCCCGTCAAAGATAGCTCTGCTTGTAGCCATCTGACGGGGTTTAGACTAATACTAATCGATATATCGCTGTATTGAAGCCAACTCATCACGTTCATTTTCCATCCTTTTCAAGACATGCTCAAACAAAATTGGCTTAAAGTCTGTTTGTTCGACACAGACGCAGTGATACCAAGGATCAATTACATCATTTACTTTCACTCTATTTGAATGAAGATGTCCGTGAATATTACCAGCAAACCTACCTTTAGACTCAGCATGAATAGGAATGTGACTAAGAATTATATTGTTCATCACATGATAAGCACGAATATCTCTAAAGTGTCTAGTATAATCTTCCAGTTTAAAGATATCATGATTGCCCTTAATAAGAACTTTATCACCGTTCAGGCGAGGAAGAATGTTAAGTGCTTTTCTATTAATAACAACGTCACCCAGATGATAGACTTTGTCGGTTGGTCGAACAGTTTCGTTCCACCTCATTACCATTTCTTCATCCATCTCTTCAGGACTATCCCACGGACGAAGTTTGGTAACACCATCATCACGCATGAAGCGACAAACACCAGCGTGACCAAAGTGTGTATCACTTACGAGAAACACGCCTGGCATAACTTACTCCTTTAAAAATTTAATTGTATCTTCAATACTTATTGCTTCAACTTTAATATTAGATTCTTTTTGCCAGTATGTTAGCATACTTGATGTAAGACCTGAAAACCTTTCAATTCCTTTGTAACATTTATAAACGCTACCAACCAGAATATCCTTTGATGTCGTAGTAATCACCTTGATCCACTATCTCGGTAATACCGCTGTTAAGTTTCCAGGAATCGCTTCCTGTAAATCCTCCGTACCAGCCTGCCAGTACTTTATATACAGGACCCTCTGAATTAGAATATCCTTCTAGTTTAAGGATGTGCCATACATCCGGCGTATATTCGTTCATAATTACTCTAAAATTCCTTTGAATGGTATAAGAAAGCCCTTACGCTACTGATTATAGCATAAGGGCTAATTTAAATCAACTGTAAAGCAGTCTTTGTTAAGCTTGTTTTAATTTGGCATCCCAGGAGGGATTCGAACCCCCACCGACAGTTTTGGAGACTGTAATGCTGCCGTTACACTACTGAGATTCTTTTGGTGCACCCTGTTGGAATCGAACCAACTTCAACGGCTCTTCAGACCGCCGCTATGACCACATCAGCTAAAGGTGCAAATTACTGGGCAGGTGGACGGGAGTTGAACCCTATCTTACTGTTTCACAGACAGTTGTGCGCACCGGTACACTATCCCCTGCATTGACTGGCTGCTACGCTGCCAGCAAACCAAGACCCTTCAGACGATCTGCTGCGTATGAAGCAGCAAATGCTCTTGGTTTAACCAGGGGTACAACATTACATACCCCTCTAATATAACCAATAGCCTGAGATACTACACAGCTTGAACCATACTCATCGTCAGGGTTAATATCAAGGTGAACTTCGATCTCATGATCTTCAAACACCTGTGCTAATTCTAGATAGCATTCTGCTACTTTATAAACTTCATTCATTAGACGAATAGCAGGTCTATTTTTACGTTGATCAAAATCTCTTTCTCTTGTTGTAGCACCAAAGATTTTGCAACCGTTGCATGAATTAATATGTACAACCACTGCTAGAATATAGTCAGCATACCATTGACCTTTCACAAGAACTCGCTCAGAGTCGCAGCCAAGATATAGCTTTGTATTTGGTCCACACTGATCTACATATGTTCTGATTTCATTAACATCTATTTTATTCTTTAGCATGATTGTACTCACCTCTTAATTGGAGTGTAGGGTGGGAGTCAAACCCACTTGAAACAGTTTTGCAGACTGCTACCTAGTCGTTCGGTCACCTACACATTAATCTTGGTACCCCTGCTCGGACTCGAACCGAGATACATAACACTCCTTTTGAGAGAGCTGCCTATACCAATTTGGCCACAGGGGCATACTTGGCGGAGGATGTGGGAATCGAACCCACTGACCCATTTTAACTGATCTACGGTTTAGCAAACCGCTGCCTTACCATCCGGCCCATCCTCCGTTATTTATTTTATATAAAAAGAAAGGGCCACTAGGGCCCTCTCATTACTCGTTTAAGAGTAGGTCAGGCAATCGCGTAACGATCAACCATCACAGTCTTCAACATGATTGCTTCTGGAGTGAAGTCGTTCATGTTGGCAGATAGTACTGCTTTCACAATACTTGGCGAGAAGCCAGATACCAGAGCAACACCCTGCTTGTTGTACTTCACAGGTACGTTGTCTTTTGAGTTCAAGCACCAGAACACAATCTTTGGCATTTCGTATCCAGCTTCTTCGTACTTACGTTCGATCATCTGAATAGCAGAATCATCAAGGCGTGCGCATTGGTCAAACTGCATGTCTGATAGAACCAAAAGCATCTTTGGCATATCTTCCTGTGAGACATTGCCCTTTACAGCTACATCCAGAATCTTCTGAATAGCAGCGCTCAGGTTGGTATTCATCTCCCATTTAGACTTAGTCATCTGATTACACTTCTGGATGATATCACCCTTTAGATGCAATAACTCAGGCTTACCTGAGAAGGTCAAGAAAGTATCCTTGAACGCTCCCTTGTTCTTATCAGCCAGGTACAGGCCTAGAGATACAGCTACATCTAGGCATGTAAAGGTTGACTTCTGACCAGCTAGGCAAGCCATAGAACCTGACACGTCTACTAGAGGAAGAATGTTGGCATCACCAACAAAGTTCTCTAGCGCCTCCCACTGCATCTTAACAAGATCAAGTTGAGTCTTGTTAAAGGAAGTATTGATTACACCCTTAAGAACATCATAAGGATATACTGCACCTGCATTTACCTTCACCTTAGGGCTGTCACCCTTAACAAGAGAAGCCACATACTCAGCATACTTTGGAGTATGCTTAAAGAAAGCTTTCTTGTAGCGAGCGGAAGCCAATGAAGGCACATGACTGAAGTTGATGTTATCCCATTCGTTTGCACACATCTGAGATTCAACAACCTTGGTTAGTTCTACCAAACGCTTACGATAGAACTTAGGGGTCCAGCCAAAGTACTCACGAAGTTCTTCCGCGATCTTGCCCTTACGAGGCATCCACTTTGCTGCTAGACCGTGTCCGGCTTCTAGTGCAGACTTAATCAACTCGAAAGCGTTAGCCTTCAGAGGACCGTCTAGCACTAGAAGATCATCCCAACGACCTACCTCAGGAACCTTATGAAGCAGACGAACGGCCAACTCTGGACGAGTGGTTTCTAGATGCTTCAATACCTGACGGAACAGTTCGCGTTCACCCGCACCCCCGCGTACGTCGCGAGCCCATTGAGTAATGCGAAGAGCTACATCTTCATTCTCAACTAGTGCTGCGGTGAAATCTGGGATAATATTCTTACCACGTGATCCACCAATTTTAAAGAACAAGTCTACAGTCGCCTTAGCGGTAGACTTACGAGCTACCATACCGTTTTCGGTACGTGCTTCTTGATTAACAACTGCATTTACAAAAGCGTTCATTTCACTTATCCTCTTTTCAACAGGTTCTACTTTACTAGTCAGATTGACTGATGTATCTTTAGTTTTGCTGAACTGAACCTAAAAACAACGGAATAGTTTCCTACTTTTTGTTTTACATGAGAAATCGAAACTCATGTCGCCAGGAGATCCCGGCCTCTGGAGAAGGCATAATGCCATCGAAGTTTTGTTCATTGCTGAACCTATTCCAAACTTAACTGGATGGTTGGCTGGTCATTTATTTTTTCATGCAGCCCCATACACTCAGGTGAGTTCGCCGGCTACCATATTCTACTATTCGGAGTAGAAACCTAATCACACTTCGACGTGATCTCTAGTCACCACGAGGATGACGTTCTATATGTATTTTTGTGTTGCTGAATCCATCCAAGAACTCATTTTTCGATTATACCGACCCTTGAAAATAAAAACCACTAAAATCTGCTGGTGCCGATAACTAGATCGGCCTATCATATTGGTACCCTGAGAGGGACTCGAACCCTCAGAACTCGGATTTTAAGTCCGATACGTATACCTATTCCGTCATCAGGGCTCATCATTGGAGCGGGTAACGAGGTTCGAACTCGTGACATCTACCTTGGCAAGGTAGTGCTCTACCAACTGAGCTACACCCGCATTATATGGTGGGCGGTGAGAGTTTCGAACTCCCGACCCTCTCGGTGTAAACGAGACGCTCTACCACTGAGCTAACCACCCGTAATCTTTGTGGGGAGTTGTAAGCTTACAACTCCACTGAATGGTAGACGCTGCGGGATTCGAACCCACGACCAATAGATTAAAAGTCTACTGCTCTACCTACTGAGCTAAGCGTCCATACTTGGCTGGGGTACATGGACTCGAACCACGATACCTGGAATCAAAATCCAGTGTCCTACCATTAGACGATACCCCAATTGGTGGAACCAATCGGACTCGAACCGACCACCTCCTGCGTGCAAAGCAGGCGCTCTCCCAGATGAGCTATGGCCCCTTAAATCTTAACAGCGATAATATTATCTTCGTTAATCATCGCGACGTCTTCCTTATCATCACACTTTACAATTTGCGCAGTTGACCAGGCAGGATAAACTTCATCACCCTTCTTTACTTCAGTACAGTCAGGTCCTACAGCAAGAACTCGTGCAGTAGCATGATGTCCTAAAGCATCTGCGTCGATGATGAGACCGGCTTTACTTTTATAATCAAATCCAATTTGCTGAATAAGAACCATCTTCTTCATCGGTCTGATGTTAGAGCTTTTCATATACTATGTCCTCTTTTAATTATTAAATCAACTGGATCCGCTTTGGCTTTATTTCAAGTAAAGTTTTTTATATGCTGAAAGGATCCTAAACTTGGTCCGAGTGGAGAGGTTCGAACTCCCGACCCTCTGGTCCCAAACCAGATGCGCTACCAGGCTGCGCTACACTCGGTTATATTTAACATGTCTGGCTGCCAAGGTAGGGATCGAACCTACGACCAAGAGATTAACAGTCTCCTGCACTACCGCTGTGCTACTTGGCAATAAACTTGGTGCCCCAGAGGAGACTCGAACTCCTAAAATTTGGCTTCTAAGACCAACACGTATACCAATTCCGTCACCGGGGCAAATCTGGCGGTCCTAGGGGGTAACGATCCCCACTCTTCTGGCGTGACAAGCCAGCGTGCGTCCATGAACACTTTAAGACCAAGTCTCTAGTTTGTTGATTATAGTTCTGTTGAATAAAAAAATCAACTACTTTCTGGTTGCGGAGGTAGGATTCGCACCTACGATCTCTGGCATATGAAACCAGCGGGGACGGCTGCTCCCCTACTCCGCGATAGACTTGGTAGCCATGGACAGTTTCGAAATGTCGACCTATCGCTTATCAAGCGATTGCTCTTCCTCTGAGCTACACGGCTAATGGCGGAAGCGGTGAGATTCGAACTCACGGACCCTTTCGGGTCGTCGGTTTTCAAGACCGGTGCAATAAACCATACTCTGCCACACTTCCATTAAACAACAGGTTAGTTTTTTGCGTTTTTCAATTACAAGTTGAATGCATTTATGATTGCTGTAACTAACCTAAACTCTTCTAACCATATTTAATTTGGTGGGTAAGGAGGGATTCGAACCCCCAACGCTCTAAGAGAACGGATTTACAGTCCGGCGCGACCAACCATATTCGCCTCTTACCCATATTCTTTACTACCATTTATTATATGCTATCCAAGAACATATTTTTGAGTCGGTTGCAGCCGTCATTAGCCTTTGTTAGGGTTATATTAGACTTCTAAGAAGGCCCTTTGATGTCGTGTAGTCTATGCGTCCATAGACGTTACCCCCGATAGCATATAATAAATGGAAGACCGTAGGAGAGTCGAACTCCTCTTATCGGGATGAAAACCCGGTGTCCTAACCGATAGACGAACGGTCCAAAATGGTGCTGAATGTCGGATTCGAACTGACGACCTACCGCTTACAAGGCGGTTGCTCTACCAACTGAGCTAATCCAGCAAATAATAAATTCTAAATTGTCAAAGAGCGATTGGCTTTCGCCAATTAAAAACCCCGGTAACTTTTGGTCTACCGGGGCCGTTTAAGTTAAGAGTACAGATCTGCGTCCTAGCTTAAACGACCCCCAAAATATTCTGGTGATAGAATACCGGCCCAATCACTTGCGTGATTAGGATTTACTGTTGTTGTAAATTGTACCGAATGTTTTAACATTTTTGTATTCTATATTACCTTGAAAATTAAGTCAACTGTTTTTTGGAGCGGACAGCGAGAATCGAACTCAACTCTGTGCAGCTTGGAAGGCTGACGACACACCTTGTGCTTGCCCGCATTCCTTGTATTATATAGCTCTTTTTAAATTAAAATCCACTGTTTTTCAAAAAAGTTGTAACTTATTGATTTTATTGATCTTTTTTGCTCTTTATAATGATACCCGCGGGTTGGCATTAGCAGTACGTGTTCTCAGCTCAGAAGATGAGAACCTGTGATCTCGTTTGTTGAAGTATAAGTCAATACCTCTATAATGACAAATGTCTTTCCCTGTAAAATTTCTATCCTCATACTCAACACCCAGGAAGCGAATGTTGATAGGAAGAATAGTTAGTAGGTCTTCTAGATCCTTCTCTGTATTGTATACAATGATATCATCTACATAACGACACGCAGTAAGCTGAATGTATCTCTCTACAATCGATTGCACTGGTTTATTCTTCTCTGGTCTATCCATAGTAGGATCATTTTGAAGACCTACAATCAGATATTCACAATTAGCCTTGGCTTCTTCTAGCATAAGAATATGACCGGCATGTAGTAGATCAAACGCCGAGCATGTGAAACCAATCTTACCTCTAACACTTTTCTCATTAACATACATATTAAACTCTCTTTGTTGTTCCGTATTTTTGTAGCCAATCGAACGTATCATTCCAATCTAGTACAGGAACGATTATATGTTCACCGTTATATTCTTTTTTAATAGCATCAGCAAGCGGGCGATCATTACCATTTGATCTCATCTTATCTCCAAAGAAGTGCAACGTTACATACTGTGAGTTCTCTTTGAAGTAGTCTAAGACTTGCGCTTTATCCTTTCCTTTAGGAAAAATATCAATACCTGTCTCTCCTGCTACGGAAGCAACTAGATCAGGAAAATTCTTATTAATAGTCTGTGCAAAATAAAGTCTCTCACGCTCCCTCTTATCAAAGGCAATGTATGCGCTTCTTTGAGCAGGAGTACATCCTCGACCTACAACTGAGAAGTTAACCATACCAGGTCTTAATTCAATAAATCTATCTGAACGATCTAGAAACTTTGACTCTCTCAAAAATGCAGTGAGAGTGTTTTGAAGCTGTTGTGATGGTCTCCAAGAGGTGGTGTATATCTCTTTACCATTCTTCCAGATAGAATTACCTGAGCAATTAAAAGACGCATCAACCTCTGTAAGGATCTGACTACCTACTTGCTCTTTTGTTTTAGCGTAGTCGCTTCCAGTAACCAAATACACTTCATTATCATATTGCTTAATCCATTGCAGGAACCACTTCTTGAATTGTGCGTTCATTGGCTGGCGACTATCAGTAAGCGTTCCATCAACATCAAAGATATAGATATCTTTAAGTGGTCTGATAGCTTTTATTTTTACTAGTTTGTTGTATTGCTTTTTTGTCAGCTTCATGATTGTCCTTTGGTACCTCGGGTGGGATTCGAACCCACGACCTGCCGCTTATCTGGCGCTGACGGGGTATAAATCCGCTGCTCTACCGCTGAGCTACCGAGGTATTGTTACGCCTGTGTCGACATGTTTAAAAACTTTCTAATATCACCTGCAGATAGATTACCTATCTGACGAGATAGTTCCTTACCATTGTCTTCTAGGATCATGGTAGGAACGCTTCGTATATTATATAGACGAGCCCTGTCGATATCTTCGTCAATATTTACCTCTTCAATCTCTACAGACAACTCATCCTTCATACTTTCCAATGTCTTGGAAAGTACTTTGCAAGGGCCGCACCATTCAGCGTAAAATTTAATTATCTTCATCGGTAGTCCTTTTGTCGCTGAACTGTTCGTTGTCGCGGAAGCCTGCGGTGTAGGCCGTGATTTCTTCAGCGGTCATGCACTCCATAGGAATGCGAGGGCTGGTCATAGTGTCACCTGCATACATATGCGGGTTGAAGGGTCGATTGTAGTAGGAGTCAGCCGATCCACGATCGTAGGCACCACCGTGTCGTTCATCGTAACCCGCCTTATTCATTTGCATCAGCATCTTTGTTTCTTTCTGTGTCTATGTCTGTACTTTGTGTAATAGTAAAATGGCCTGCCCGGAGGGACTCGAACCCCCAACAGTCTGCTTAGAAGGCAGATGCACTATCCAGTTGTACTACGGGCAGTTAAATTTACTTTGTAATTATAGGAAATCATTTAAATAAAATCCACTACTTTTTTTGTATATGCTTTCTATGTACTCGACACATAATCCAGTCATTATAATATTCATCGGGTCTCATAAGAACTTCTCTATCGAATTGTTCCTTAGCTTCGAGGTAAGAGCATTCACCCTTATTCTTACATAAGTGAATTATCTCACGGGTAAAGTATTGGTTTCCCTGAGCAAGTATATCTTGTTGTAGTTCTTTTGATGATCCCCAATATTCAATCCAGTCGGAAGGCACTAGGTACCTTTTCTTTTTACCTTTCACCTGTTTGGTCTTCTTAAACCAAAAAAGTTTTTTACCGATGTATTTTCTATTGGTTAGTATGTTGGTAATGATATAAACGAACCCGTAATATTCTTCTTGTGGTTCAGTATACTCAATTCCATTATAAATCCATGACATTTAAATTCCTCCTGTTATTATATAGGAGGATTATTCGTCTTCTGGTAATTCCTCTAGCTCATCATAATCTTCAATTAATGGTTCTCCGCAATATGGACAGAAAGCTACTTCGTCATCTTCATTTTCATTTATGACCACGAATTCTGAATAGCAACTTTGACAGGTAATGTTGGCGGTGGGGTTGATATAGTTGTTATCCATATTTCCTCTCGTTGTTAGTTTTTTATGTCTCCTTTAAAGGAACTAGAATGAACATACATTCGCTGCCAAAAGGTATGAATGGGAGTCCAAGCTAGCTTGTTATCTAGCTGTTCGAGGGCCTGGCGAATCGGATACCCCTCATCCGATGGCCATCCATAGTCATCAAAAATAATCAATCCTTCTGGCTTGAGTAATCTAAAGGCACATAGCCCATCATTGTATACGTCTTTTTCTAGGTGAGAGCCATCAATATAGATTAGATCAAAAAAATCATCTTCGATATTCGTTGATAGACTTCTATACTTTTTAAAAAACTCGTCAGATCTTTCACTTGCTACAAATATCTTTTCGAAGTTTTTGGATTGCCTAAGGTTCTCTATACATCTCGAAAAGAGGGTATTCAATTGATATGGGTCGCCCTCTACTTGATGGTCTTCACCACCTTGAAAGGTATCAACACAAAACAGTTTGCTGTCTGGATGATCAAGAATGTTGTCTGACATCCAGCATGCTGATCTACCCTCAAATGTTCCTACCTCTAATACCCTGATAGGCTTACTTGAGTTAATACCGTAAAGTTTTAGTGCCTGTTCCCAGTAAGGAATATTAGATGAGAACCAGTCAACGGTAAAGCTGTAGCTCATGCCCAGACTTCATCCCAATCACCTGATAGTGCTCCCTTGGCATAATCGGTTGCTCTATTTTCAAAGAAGTTAGTATGAGTGGGTGCATTAATCATTTCTTCTACCCACGGAAGAGGGTTTTTCTTAACCTTAAAAATGCCCTTCATACCCAGAGAGATAAGACGCCTATCGGCAATGTAGCGAATATATGTCTTTACATCATCAGGTGTAAGGTCTTGCATAGGGCCCATTGCAAATGCTAGATCAATAAACTTATCTTCCAATTCAACCATCTTCTCAGCAATCGAATAAATTTTACCCTTTAGAGAATCGTCCCAAATATGCTTATTCTCTTCAACATAAGATCTAAAAAGTTTAATCATAGCTTCACAGTGCTGAGTTTCATCAACAATAGACCACGTAACAATCTGACCCATACCCTTCATCTTACCGTGACGTGGAAAGTTAAGAAGCATAATGAAAGAGCTAAACAACTGCATCCCTTCAGTGAAAGCACTGAACACGGCGATATGAGTTGCAGTTGAAGCAGCGTCTCCATTTTTTGATGCTACGTCTATAACGTACTCGTGCTTATCTTTCATCTCTTGATAGTCAAGAAATTCATTATACGTTGTTTCCGGTAATCCTAGCGTCTCGATAAGATGAGAGTAAGCAGCAATGTGTAGGGCCTCGCGAGCAGCAAAGCCCATTAACATCATACGAACTTCTGGTTGACTAAAATATGGTAGGTAGTTCTTTACATATCCACCCGCTACGTCAATATCACCCTGGGTAAAGAAGCGAAAGATATGAGTAAGAAATTGCCTCTCTTCTTTGGTAAGCTTCTTCTTCCAATCCTGAACATCCTCAAGCATTGGTACCTCGGTATGCAGCCAGTGTGATTGTTCGTGCTTTATCCATGCATCATATGCCCAGGGATAATTAAACGGTTTAAAATACGTGCGTTCATCGGTTAGCTTTAACTTATCTTTCTTTACCATGTTACTTTCCTATTTGTTCTTTAGTTTGTTCGGTAGCAGAAGACTCAGATTTTTTATCTTCTTTTTTCTTTTCTATTGCAGGTGGGAAGTAAGGGTCAATAATATAGTGATTAGCCGTCCACCAGCCAAAGGCAGAAAAAAATCCATATAAAAATATCTCAAGTACCATTATTTTTCCATTAAAGTATCTACAAATTCTAACAACAACTTATTATGTCTGTCTTCTGCTTCTTTACTATAATGCTTTCTCATCCATGAAGGATAGTTGTACCAATGTGCTTCAGCTTCCGGATGACATCCAATCACACCAACTTTCCCTTGTATAGCAGCCATAGGGTCACCGTTGCTATAGGTAGCCACAATATCCATATTATCACCAATAATTGTACAGCCGTCATAGAAATACATCTTATCTTTATTACCTAACCACTCTACATCTATTGCTTTAGGATGTGGTCTTCTTGTACATGAGTTAGGTCTAGTAATATATTGATCGATAGTCGCATCAAAAATATCTAGGTACTCTGGTCCAGCCCAATAAGCACCCATACAAATGCCAAGATAACGACCACCGTCTCTTACATACTTTCTAATACTACTCTTGTGATTGCTCATTAAGTGCTGGAATGTGACTGCGTCTCCAACACCTCCTGGTATGCATATTAGATCAACATCGTTAAAAAATCCACTCTCTAATTCATGCTTTGAGAATATTTTGAATTTGTATTTAGGATGAAGTGCTTTAATAATACCATTACCGCACTGCACCGAACACCTAGGGTGCTGTACGTAGAGTGCTATGTTCATTATTTTACTGGCCAGTGCTTATTGTATCTCTCAAAATAAAACATCAGTTCTTCTTTATCATCATCATAATACTCACCAACATAATCAGATTTTATTTTAGAGCCTACGTTCTCTAACAATGCAACTAGAGTAATATCACTGCGTTTATATCCCCAAAGATACAGAACATCTAACATCCACTTCCAGTTACCACCTCTGATGATCCCAGCCTCTACCATAACAATCTTACTGTAAGGTCTGATCTCAGGCGCCTGCATTACCATTTTTGCAATATAGGGTTCTGGATCTTCATCTGGGTATGTTACGTCTACTGGAATAAGAGGAAGTATTTCTCCTTTGCGCGACCATGCATGAGCAAGATGCATAGCTACGGTAGCAGAATAGTCTGGTGAAGCCATGATTACAGCGGTGGTGTCTGGGTCATAATCAGTATCGTCGACTATAGACAGCAAACGCTGTAGTAGTTCCCACTCTTTTTCTCTCGTAATAAAGTGAAGAGGTCTTCTCTGCATTTTAACCCTCACACGCAAGGCATGCGTCACCTTGAATGATTGATTGTAAATCAATCTTGGATTCTTCTTCAATACGCTGACGCTCAATACGTTTTGATACCTTATCGGCTTTATGAATTTTCTCTGAGCGGCAATAGTACAAAGTTTTTAATCCTGTCTTCCATGCCATGAAATGAACTGCATGTAGATATTTAATATTTACATCTGGGCGGAAGAAAAGATTAAGAGACTGAGCTTGATCGATATATTGTTGACGATCAGATGCATGTTGAATTAACCAACGTTGATCGATCTCCATCGATGTCTTAAACACATCTCTGGTGTTTTGATCGAGAAACTCTAGATGCTGACATGAGCCGTCATTAGCAATAATTGACGACCATATTTCATTATAGTCTAGTTCGGAATCTTCTTCCACTGCTTTCTTAATGATGCCATCCAGGTGCTTGTTCTTATTGAGGTGCGCACCTGATAATGTGTCCTGTCTATAAGCATTAGCACGGAATGGCTCAATAGAAGGAGAGGTATTACCCATAAGAATAGAGGAGCTAGCATTAGGAGCGATGGCCATGAGGTGAGAAAATCTAAGCCCTGTACCTTTTGCATCTGGTGCTTCACCGCGCTCGGCACCAAGTTCTTTATTTGCATTGTCTAATCCACTTCTGATATGCTTGAAGATCTTGAGGTTGGCGCCAACAGCCATAGGAGACTCCCAGGCCAGATTATTCTTTTGAAGATAAGCATGCCATCCAAGAGCTCCTACACCGATAGAACGCTCACGCATGGCTGAAAACTTTGCACGAGCAATAGTAGACGGTGCATTCTCAATAAAGTATTGAAGTACATTATCAAGCATCTCCGCTACGTCACGTAGAAACTTTTTATTATTCTTCCACTGGTCGTAATACTCTAGATTGAGTGAAGACAGGCAACATACAGCTGTACGCTTCTTGTCTGTAGGAAGAATAATTTCAGAACATAGATTAGATTGTCTAATTGATAGACCTAGATCCTTCTGAAACTGAGGCATTGCACGATTAGATGTATCAATGAAGTGAATATATGGTTCACCAGTCTGCATACGAGATTCTAGAATGCGCTGCCATAGTTCTTTTGCTGAAACAACCTCGCGCACTTCACCTGAGTGAGGATCTTTCAACTCCCATGAATCATCTTCTTCTGGATTCAACATGCATCGTTCTAGAATCTGCATGAATGAATCAGGAATGTTAATACCATGGTGCAGATTAAGAGCACGCATATTAGGATCGCCGGTAGGCTTTCTCATCTCCAAAAAGATAAGAATGTCTGGGTGGCTAATATCAAGATAAGCGGCATAACTACCGCGGCGAGTGCGGCCCTGGCGATAGGCGAGACTTGACGCATCATAAGTGCGCAAATGAGGCATGACGCCGACAGACTTATCGTCAGCACTACGGATTCCGATACCAATTCCAACACCACCTCCTAACATCGATAGCCAGTTAACTTCCGAAAGTGTATCAACTAGGCCGGATGAGCTGTCATCGAGATATGGAAGGAAACAAGAGATTGGTAAGCCTCGTGCTGTGCGTCCAAAAGCTAGGATTGGTGTAGAATAAGATAGCCAATGCTTTGATGAGTATTCATACAAGCGCTGGGCGTGCTCTTCATTAGAACCAAAGGTCTTTGAAACGAATGCGAAACGTTCCTGCGGTGATTGTTCATCCTCGCGCATATATGACTCTCTAAGTCTCTTCAATCCAAGCTCATCAAAAAGCGTGTCGCGAGAATAATCAACCTTAATTCCGTGTACTGTTTCTATCATTCTTTCTTCCCCTGTTCGCCTACAAATTCCGTTACCATCGGAAAGACATTTGCAATTACTGTTGCACATGCTCTTGCTACCTCCATGTGTTCTTTCTGTGTGCCATTGGCAGACCTAAGTTGTATATAATGTATCCACGAACGAAGCGTTCCGTTCATGTAAAGTTTACTAACAGTATTACCCTCTGGCAATACTGCTCTTGCTTGTTCTTTTGCTATACCGTTACTGATAGCCCAAGTGTAGGCTTCTCTAGCAGCTCTAATGACACCTTGTTGTTTTTCTTGCCATAGACGCTTGAGCTCTCTATCGCCGGTGTCAACTGAGTTTTGTCTGTTCTTTTGATCCTGGAGTCTAGCCTCTCTTGTCTCAAAATCCAAGTCATTAGTAGGGTCAGCATAGCGCTGAGAAAACTCTTGGAATGAGAAGGAGCGGTGTCTAAGGATTTGTCTTGCAATGTCTCTTGTGGTTGTAATTTCGAGACATGCTGATACCATTTCGAGTGGCGACCAGTGTTGGTGCTTGATGAGGTATCGGATGAGTTTGTTGGATGTTTCTGTATTGAACTGATTGGAAGGATTGGAGACACGCGCACAGAAGGCGATAAGCTCTTGTAGTGAATTGCTTGTACTGTACTCGTCGTATTCATTAAATGCATCTTTGTCTGCCTGTGAGTAAGAGATTAATCTAACTTTCATTTATGTTTCACCTTAACATTTTTTCCACATTTGAAATGCAAGCATTGCTTCCATTCCGCGCTTCGTATTACAATCGATTATAAGTTTGAGATCAGCTAAGCCCATCCCCGCCATAACCATATCATTACAATCTTTTTCTTCCATATGCTCTGGCCATATCACTACATTATAGCCTTTTTCGATAGAGCGTTCAACCTTTTTAACGATCTCTTTATTGCGAGGCTCGTTATCATATACCATAATTACGTTGTTAGGTTCTATACTTAGGCTTCCACTCAAGTCAGAACCAGCCATCGCCAAACTATTTTTAATAAACATTGAGTCGATAGGGCCTTCAAAGATGTAAACCTTTTCGTTTAGGTTACAACTGTCAAGCCCATAGACTTTAGGATAATCATTGTTAAGAATAATAGTTATATAACGAATGCCGTTTTTCTTAAACGAACGGCCTTGAAATCCAAACAAGTTACCTTGCTTATCAAGAAAAGGAATTATAAGTCTAGGTTCGTCATTCTCAACATTTTCAAACTTATCAGGAACTATACCATTCACCCATTGTTTAAACTTAGGGCAAAAGAATAGTTTAGCATGATACGGGGTAGGTATCATGCGCTTATCAACGTATTTTTTTGCTGGGTGGTCATAGCGAAGCTGAGAGATCTTCTTTAAAGTCTTCAGCGGTGAATCAGTCAAGTATTTTGGCCAAACAATCTTGGTGATATCTGGCTTTACGTCATGCTCTACTTCTCTATTGGTGTTCTTATCAAGAAGAACTTCACGAATATACTCATCGTAAAGAGTATTATCTACTTGCTGAATGAATTTACCAAGCCCCATGGACGCACCACAGTTATGGCAATAGTACATGACACTACCCTTTCGGGCTATCAAGTACCCACGTGTCTTAGTGAGATCCTTCTTAGAGTCTCCACACAGAGGACACCTACAATTATATAAATCGGACGTCTTGCGATGAAATCGCTCTAACCGATTCGATAACAAACCCACATACTTATGATCTAGCCACAAACTCATCAATAATACCTTTCTGATCAAACACAAAGATATTATATAGAGTTAGTAGAATGAAATCAAGCGTTATTTAAAGAAAGTGTTTAAAGACATCAATTTTTGATAACGCCCAACCTAGTGCAATTGCACCACCTACTATCATCCAACGCCACCTTTCAAGTACATCTACGCGATCGGAGATCTTGTTGATATCAACTTGAATCTCTTTCTGAATAAGTTCATGCTGCTTCTTTGCGGCCTCTGCGGACTCATTCATCTTTTTCTCAATGCGTGCATCCATAACTTCAATACGATCACAAATCTCCCTATTACCGGTAGTAATTCGTGAATGAAGTTCTTTTATATCTTGTTTGACTTCCGTCATATCTTCTTTTAAGGACTCTACTTGTGCTTCCAATTTAGCTATTCTTTCTGCATCCATGGTTGAGGTCTCACTTTAATTCGTCAAAAATATTTTTTTGTGTTTCGTACCACTCAACCCATGCCTCATGTTTAGCAGAGCATTCGTGGTACAGTGTATAATTCTCAGTTACATTTTTAGCCACATCAGAAAGCTTGGCATCACGCTTAAGCTTTTTTAGAGGAGGGCAAGGCTCCATTAGCGTTTTTGGAGCGCTAGGGAACTCTGGTTTAACTGGGACTAATGACGAACATCCAGAAAGAGCAAGACTAGATATTAATAATAGTACATATTTCATTTCTTGCCCTTTTCATCAGGCGAAGCCGCTTGATTAAGAACATCTACAAACTCAGATGGTATAGTACATTTCTCATCATACTTGACAATTTCTCTGTCAACATACTTAATGATAGTGTCACCTTTTTCTCTGATAAGTTGTGTTTTGTAAACTACTTTTTCAACTATCTCTACATTTTTTTGTTGTGCTTTGGCCTCAGCCTCAGCCACTCTAACCTGCATCTCATTTACTTTAGCTTGCCAGGCCTCTTCATTAGAAATAGCACCTGACATATACGTGCCAATAGCAATTAGTACTACTGCAAGGACCTGAATAGGAGTTTTGTATTGGCTGACGAAGGGGATGAAACTAAGTACAAAGCTTACTAACAGGCCTGCAAGACCTGCAAATAATATTGCATAGAAAACCCAGTAAGGAAGCCAACCCAAAATCCACATAGTTAAGCCTTATTTTTCTTTTTATATCGCTTTAACATGGCCAAGGTAACGCCTGGCTCGCCTTTATCTCCTACTCCAATGCCAGCTACTTGACCACCTCCAGCATTGTTAACTGCAACCTCTTCAGGTACACAGTTTGGAACTGTCTTACCATTTTTCTTTTTAGTTCCTACTGGTTTATATCCATCCCAGCATGGATTATCTTTTGGGTCCTTAAGACCTTCTAATAATTGATTTAGACGAAGCTCCATTGCGTCTTCATCTAATTCTTTTAAATTATTCTGCTCTCTAAGCAACAAAGCTGCGGCAGCCATAGTACCTACCGTGCTGCCCCCGCCAGGAATCTTAGCTAATACCTTTTTCATATTAGCTGTCATAATATCAAAATAGCCCCAAGCGTTTTTCTCTTCCTGGTCTTTTAATGTTTTTCTTTTCTTAAGAACCTTGCCGTCTTTATCGATAATACCTAACTTGAAGGCAGGCCACTTCTCAAACGGAGTTATAATTCGTTTGACAAACTGATATACAAGAAAGACGTCTAAAATTTTATTTGCCATTATACTTTCCTGATTACCGACCACACATATTCATCTGAAATGATGTATTTTGTGTCAATCGTTTTACCTTCTAGTCCTATGTTGGTTACTCTATCTGGAAGCAAACCTAATGCTTCCAAAAAAGGTTTTAAAACTGGTAGATGATTCTTTAACTTAAAGAATAACATCCTTGTTGTATGTACTGGACCAAATACATTAGCAAGCAATGTGATATGGTTCAGTATAAGTCTTTCTTTTAAATCGCCTGTTTCTTCATAGCGATTAAACAGACGCTTTAAGTATTTAAACTTTTTTAAATCATCATAAAATTCTAATGTATCAAAGCATTGCGGGTTATCGTAATACTTTGCTGCGTATAATAAAAAATTTGTTTCGTCAAGCTTCTCTAGCATAATTAACTCAATCTAATCTTGACGTCTCCTGCGGCAGTATAATATAGTGCGTTAACAGCTACGTTAGCAGCGGCGGCCGCCGTGTCGTTAGCATATGGACCGCTCACCGTCAATGAGGTTAATGAAATAGTGATAGTATTACCAGACACTGCAGTAGAGATGCCATTACTACCGTAAATGTTTATAATATGATTAGTTGCAGCTGCATCTACAGAGCCTGTATTACCTACAAAGCGTGTAAATACGTTTTGAGTTTCTTCTGCTTCCGAGAAGGATTTAATCTTAACTCGTTTAACTGTATCGGTAAGTGGGGCGATGTATATGTAATTATTGTCGTAGAATAACGAGCCTTGACCGATAGTAAACGTATCTGTATTAGGTGTAAATGTTCTCTTAATCATCAACTGATTGGCTGTTAAGAACACATTGCCTGTCATAGTAATATTAGCTGATGTAGCAACACGAACAGAAATATTACCAAAGAGATTATCTACTGTAATCTTTTTAGTGGTAGCATCAGTAGTTCCAGCATCATCTACAATGACCATTAAGTCACCAGTAGACGCTCCTGTTATTGCTAAGAGCTCAGAAATTTTCTTTGATTTATTAGCCATCGTTATTATCTCCAGACATCATTGATTCCATATATTTAGATGTCTTTATCTCCCCTTTTACCTCTTTCACTATGGATGTGTTTTGCCTAACAGATATTCTTAAATTGTCTGTTCTATTGACGATTTTAGTAACCGTCGGCAAAGGTTGACTCTTCACCTCAGTATCCAGGACTGGCTTGGGAGTTTCCTCCTTAGCCAGTCCTGTTACTGTTACCTTAGTGGTATTACTAATAGGCATTAGCTATCAGCGTAGGTTGAGTCGTCAGCAGTACCGGTTGTGTTAGCAACTGCAGAAGTTGATGTATTGGCAAAATCAGTTGCATCAGTAGCCATTGAGCCCATTGCAACTAAAGTTTCTTGAAATACACGACCAGAGCGGCCACCTGAACCTGTTGTTCTTAGTACCCAACCAGCATGAGTAACACCATCTGCAACTCTTGTCTCAGTTGGGTCAACTCCAAATACTGTGTTACCAAATTGCTCTTGACCGGTGTCGCCTGTTTTTGCGCTTACAACGAACTTTGGTGCATCGCTGTACTGGTCTCTTTTACCATATAGTGCCATTTTTGTCTCCTTAGGCTTTTGAAATTACTTTATGTACAGCCATCAAGTTCTTATGAGACTGATGAATATGCTGTTGTACGTTTAATCTATCTGACGGCTTTAACTTATCTAGGCCATCAAGAACTGCTTTAGCAACATGAGAAGGAACGCTGTGAACCTTATTATCTGCAAACTTTACATCTGCATGTCCTTTCATACTTCTTGCATCATGAGCTCTCTTTAGCTGATTAATGATGTTTTGATCTGGCTCTGGACCTGTATCCGGACCATAATCCTCTTCATCCTCGTCATCATGCTTGCTGGTTTTAATAGGCTTAGCCTGGTTCTGCTTTTTCCACTTTGGATCATCTGGATTCTTACGTGGGCGGCCACGACCCTCATCTACGTACTCTACCTCTTCATCGAAGTGTTTATAACTAACGGTTGTCTTATCGCTGTTAGCACCATGTGATACTAAATGAACTTTATCACCTTCTCTAGTTGCATGAACCATACGACCGGTTTCATCTTTGAATGAAGTCTTTGAGTGTTCACCTGAAGGGCGTAGGCGCTTGATAGCAGCTTGATGTTCTGGATGTAGAGGGTATGAAGTATCAGCACCCTTATGAACGGTTACCATCTTACCCCATGAGTAGTTCTGCTTCTTAACAGTAACTGCTTCATCCACATACTCCAGGTCAACGTCTTCCTTCATCTTACGCTTACCGTGCATATGAGACTCAGCAAATAAAATCTCTAGGTCTGATGTAGGCACTTGCTTTTCAATGCCATGTTCGAACATAACATCATACCATTCAATGTTACCATCAGCATCTGGATCAGCGTGCTGAGTAGTTACAGTGCGACCTTCGCCTAATTTGGAATGCTTGACATGAACGGCGCACATGTGCTCTTGACCTGGAGTGTCTTTTTCTTCATTAGTTTTTTTGGCTTTGTCTGCCGAAGCCATGGCTTTAGCGACAGCTTTGGCAGTTTCAAGTGCAGCACGGCCTTTCATTTCATTGTCGTAACTTTTTTTCATTGCTGCTCGTAAACCAGCTTGAACTCTATCTTTTTCGTCTTGAGTCATTGGTTTCTTTGCTTCGTCAAGATCAACTTCTTCGGCTACTTTAATAATGCCGTGACCCTTGGATTTGGCCCATGCTTGTGCTTTCTTTTTAGCCTCGCCATATTTGCCATGTACGCTAATATAGTGTTCGCCTTCTTTGTGCTTGGAAAAATTGATGCTTTTATACGGAGTAAACATCCAGCTTCCTTCTCCTGAGGGTGCTTTTCCATGAGCAGATTTGTAGTGATCAGACTGAACTTCTACGGCTTCATCTAAGTCAATTTCTTCGCTTATCTTACCTGAATACTTTGTAGTTGGCTTTTTACCAGACAGGTAGTCATGAAGTGCTTTGAAATGCTCTGCTTGTTTCTCACGAGCAGCACCTACGTCACGAATAGAAATTCTCGGACGCTTGCTGTCTTGAAAATCGCGCTGATAGACATGGTGATGAGTTGTATCACCAGTTTCGTTATTCTTAACTACTACACGAACCGTTTTACCATACTTCTCACCCTTCTCGGTTGGCACGCCAAGAGCTTTAGTACGGCCAAGATGAGCAGCATCAACATGAGAAGGATTACCCTCAGGCATACCCTTTACTACAGCACCAGTATAGATGGTGTGAACACCATGCACAACTTTGCCTTCTTGCAGCTCTACCCCTTCTTTAAGCTCATATTCAGCTTCACCATCTACTAGATCGAACACCGAGTCATCCTCAGTTGGTTCATCTACTGATAGTTCCGCTTCTTCTTTAATCTTATGACCTGCACGAAGAGCGGTAAAGTCAGCTGCATCAATCTTACCTGGATGGCCAGCTACCTTAGCAATTTTCTTTTGCTTGTCAGTTAGTTCTTTTGCTTCATCAAGAGTAAACTTAACGTCGCGAATCTTGTTTTCCCACACTACCATTTTTGGCCATTGACCATTTTTATCGTAGTGCTTTAATGCCTCTTCGGCAATACCAATCTTCATTCGCTCTTGCGAGTCTTGAAGTACTTGGCTTGTTACCTGTGCAAGTGCTGCACTAATATCTTTTAGGCTCATTTTTTGCTCCTTAGTCTCCATCGATAATTTTTACTTTGCGTTGTGCTTTTAGATTTCGTGTTATTGCAAACTTAGAATTGTCTGTGTCAAAATCAGTACCTTTTGGATCAGGGTTGTTTCGCTTATCGAATGTCTTAAAGCGCTTTACTACCTCGTCTTTGTGAGAGTAATCTTTTGCATCGACCACTCTATCCATATTAGTTACTTTTTTCTTTATAACTTCAACATGCGCCCCGACAAAACCAAAGTCCTGGTCTAGTCCAGCCTTAGTTGCGTGGTGCATGGCTTTCTTTTCTAAGTCCTCTGCAGTCTTTACATCTTCTGGAGTGGCTGCATCTTTAGCTACAACGCTTTTTTCTAAAGCAAATAGTTTATCTAATTGAATTGCTGCCTTCTCAGCCTCATTAACATCCACCTTCTTATTATCCTTAAGACTGGTATAGAGTTTTTGAGCGACAGGGCAGACTTCAAAATTCTTTGTAACATATGAGCCGACTGTAATCTGATCATTCTGATCGGTTTCGATATCTTCTGGCTTTTCCATAATAGTACGAATGGCGTTTTCAAGAACAGTTTTATTTCCAGTCTTTGATTGACCGGTCATAACGTCTCTAATAAAGCCCTCTAGAGTTCTAAACTTACTCATTTTTATCCCTTTGTGAACGCTCTAAGCATCCAGGAGTGTTTCTTATGCATATCGATTCTTTCTTGCAAGTAATTAGCAAGACCGGTTTGTTTTTGTTTTTCTGCCAGCTCATTACACATTTCTAATTGTTGTAATAGTTGTTCGTTAGAATTATAGAGATCAATAATCATATTCATAGCAGATGGTACAGCGATAATTTCTTCAATAGAAGATAACGCTTTGAATCTGATCAGAGTGCCAGGAGCATACTCATCCATAGCTCTAATCTGTTCTGCTGTTGTATCGACAGATCCATGTACTTCTTCATAAAAGCTACCAAAGAAATCGTGTAGCTGGGCAAAATCTTTACCCTCAACATTCCAATGATAGTTATGACCTTTGAGATATAACACAAAGGTATCTGCTAGCAGCTTTTGCATCTGTTTAATTAATTCATCCATTATCTTGTCCACCCATGTTGTTTTCTAAGCTTAATTATTACGTGGCCTTCGCCATCCAATGTGACTCTAATATCTTTACTTGCATATACATCGTCAACAAATCCTTGACCATTAAAGTCCATTACACCTGCATTAATTAAATAATAGTGTCCATGCACTTCGTTGTTGGCTGGGGTAATTATTCTGGTGATATCGATTTCTTTATCTTTCTTTGCGCCCCATGCAATGTACTGAATACCTACATGAGCATTTCCTACCCATGTTTGTCCGTTGGCAGTAAGATCGGTCTGCAAGCTAATATCAATAGTAGTACCTGTAGGTGAAGTGGTGTATAGTTTTAACACCGCTTCTGTATCTGTTAATTTTAAAATATGTTTATTTGCCATTTAATCACCACGCCCTGCAAGACCAATATCTTGCCTTATGTCTTGGACCTGGGTTGTCGCAGTTATGTCTTGCTCTAAATGACTTACGTCGTGCCGGAATATTCTTTTTAATACGCATATTTTTATCGCCAAAGTTTACCTTAACGACGTTTCCGGTTTCTGGATGACGAACATACACTTTTGACTTTTTAACGTCACCAGCCATAGGTTTACCAAGGGATACTTCGCGTCCCTGATATTCTGCTTCGACGATTAAATATTCTTTAAACGATAACATTTATTTACCTTTGTGCATGTTAATGTACCAATGAGCTAGCTGCTTCTTTCTTGGTGACGCAGTCTCAGACGATCTAATCTTCTTCAACTGTGCAATAGTCTTTCCCTTGAGACCATGTCTACTCATATCCCCTTTATCTTGAGGGTTACGTCCATCCATAAAATTCTCATCTAGAAAAGACTTAAAAGACTTCATTGCTTATTCTTTGGTTTTGTTTGCCAGTTATTACGCTTAGGTTGTTTGGGCTTTTTAACCTCTTGTGCAGTCTTAGCAGGCTGCTTTTTAGGATAGTGACGTTGTTTATTATTTTGTTTCTTTGGTTGCTCTTGTACAACTGGAGCTAGCTGTGGAGCTGCTTCAACCGTCTTTACCTCTTCTTTGTATGGTCCAAACAACCACTCTTTAATTTTGTTTAACATTTTTATACCTTCTTTTTCACTTGTTGGAAAATTTGCTGATTGCTAGTAATGACATCTGAAAGTCTGTCATACATTGTTGCAAGAAACGCCTTCTCCTGTTGAGAAATATCATCAGTGTTACCTGATGTCATAATCTTTGACATTATGTTGTCAAATTTTGAATAGTCTTGCTTATCAACAAGACCTGCTTTTGCCAGTTCGCGCATTCTATTACGCTTGTTCTGGTCTTTTGCTTCACTTACTAGATCTAAACCTTCCTTCATATTGCGTTGAGTAAAATGAACTTTCATCTTACTGCCATGTTCTTTTTCAATATGTGCTGAGATACCAGATGAGTGATGTACTGGATCGCTTTTTGAAATCATTGTCTCATGGTTGTTATGCATATCAAATTTATGTGGGTTTGAATCATACCCGCTAGACTTTTTATATCCCATTTTCTTTAGATGATCAAACACCTTCTGATGATCAGCGTCAGTTTCAACATGCTTCATATTAGGTATAGGCTTGTTGTCGCGTTTGTAGGTGCTCTGCTTCGCAGAAGATGATTTGATACCTTTAGAAAAATCAGCTATGTGTTTATTCAAGTCGGTTGCTTCGCTTAGCTCAGCTTCTTCTTTTAGTTTTTCTTTTTGCTTATCCATAAATTGCTTTAAACCCATACGAGCAAGATGTCTTGCTGTAGAGTATCCCTGACCGTGTTTGCCAGGTGTAGCAATAGGGCCCTTCTTAGGATCTGGTTCAAATGGCGCGTCGTTCTCGCGAGCATTTCTAGATTTATCTTGGCCAAGCTGTTCAGCCAGATCACTATCATCTTCGTAGAATGCCTTACCACCAGATACAAAAGAGTTCAGGCGCTGGAAGGCATGTTGACGAATTTGCTTTTCATTTCCTTCTGCAATTAATAGACCACGTCTAAACACTTCTTCTAGAATAGAAGAGTCAATTCCAGAAAGCTTGGACTTAACTTGAATATTATGTTTTTCTTGTTCAGTGATAGGAGCTACTTTGTTTAGAGCAGCTTGTGCAATAGACATAACAGTATCAAACTCTTCTTTTGATTCGTACAAACCTTCTACCATTTTCAATAGAGGATCAAAACTAGCGGCAACCATCCCTGGTTGTACACCGCCTAAACCTGCTGGTTTAGTGCCAGACCTTACAGCTTGAAGACGCTTAGCTTCAGCTTGTTTCAATCTTGGCATTAAACGAGCAGCTATACGCTTGATTGCTGATACTTTTGAATCGATTTGCTTATCGACTGAAATTCTATCTGTAGGACCGAGCTCGTGATAGTGTGCACCACGCTGACCGGCGTAACGTTTACGTAGAATATCTTTTGCCATCTTGAATGCGCGTCTCTTTAATTGCTTATCACCTGCAAGTCTATGCATAGCAATAGCGCGAGCGCGTTGAAGCTTTGGTGCAATCTTACGCATTTGAATAGCACGCTTACGACGTTGCTGAAGATCTAAAACTCTTTCCTGTAGATACTCTTCTGCAACCTCGTCAAAGTCTGCTTCTGTATAAATGTACTCTTCGTTCACACCAAGTCCTTTTCTAGTATCATGGTAAAGCGCTTTTGCATGCTCGTCGTGCTTTTGTAAATTGGAAGGAAGGTTCTTTTTAAACTCATCATAGTTACTAGATGTAGCATGCTTGCGCATATCAGTACCTGATACTCCTTGCTTACGCTCACCTGTAGATACTACTTTAATAGATTTGAAATTATACACACCGTGACGGCCTTCTTTGCCGTTATACTCTTTTACTTTATTGTATTCGTCTGCCCTGTCTTCACCTGCTCCGATGATGACATGCTTATATCCTTGCTGATGTAGCTTAGCAAGGTGATGAAAAATTGATGGGTGTTCTTTATCGGCAGCCACTAGATTAGTACCAGGGAACGCACGCTTAAGGTGCTTCATCTTGGTCTTGGCGTCTAACGGATTCTTTTTGGAGTCTTGAGAATGGGACGCGATCACGACATGATCGGCATTATGCTTTTTAGCGAGCGCTTTCAGTCCTTCGACATTTTCTTCATGACCCTTAGTAGGCGGGTTCATGCGGCCATATAGCATGGCAACGGTCTTTTCAGCCTCTTCATTCATACCCTGTCTAGTTTCTAACTCAGGGTTGAATTTAATTTCGTTTTTCTTTTTACCTAGGGTAAAATCTTTAAGGGTTTTAACACCCTTTTTCTTATCATCTTTTTCCATCGGAGTTTTCCTTAGACTTATCCGTTATACCACAGGTTTGCCTTAGCCTTACTGTAGCGCATATGGTTATTTATTATTCTTCAGGTTTATACTTTTGTATTGATCCATCTGATTTTACATGCCATCCATGAAAATTAACGTCTGGATGATCTTGCTTCATGCCAACGAAATGCTTAAGATTGGTCTTTGAATCGTCGTACATATGTACGGAACCTATCTTGTTGTCGTCGAGGTACTTCTTGATAATTTGAACCTTCTTATGAGCAGGAAACTGATCACCAGGAATATTACCAGCACGGTGTACATGAATGTTATCGATATCTACCCCATGCTTTCTAAACGTGTTTAGAAACTTATTCTTATCATCGAAGTCTGCACGAGCAGTATTCATAATTACTCGTGAGTTAGGCTTTTGTTTAATATTAGAGTGAATAGCTTTAAGTTTATTTAACATCTTAGGAATAGGTTTTGATTCCTTATTAAACTTATGTGCAGAGGTAAACTCTTTAAAGTCATAGCTATGACCATGTGGTAGTTTATGATCATTAAATTCTGAGTTAGAAAGCTTCTCAACAGTCTTGCCGCTAGAATCCTTTACATGAATCTTAGCTGTGGTATGAAACAAAGTATCATCCACATCAAAGACGTGCAATGATCCTTTATTCTTCTTTTCTAGATACTGCTTAAACGTGTCCATTATGATCTTGCTAGGAAGTTTGCTCTTGAGAATTCTTTACGATCAACTAGCTTAGTAGGTCTGTTGTTTCTCACAACGACATATCCTTCTGGCTTTGACTTAATACCACCAATATGATGCTCAAACTTTTGGTGTGAAGACATAGCATGCACCAGCTGATCTTTAGCTGCTTGAAGGTGATGATGCATATCTAAAGCCGATTGCATATGATGTTTATTGTCCTCAACATGCTGAAGATGGGTGTTCATTTCTGCTTGCTTGGCACCTCGAGCCTTATCGGTCTTAAGTTTGGTAGTTTCTTTTGTAAATTTATCCTTGAGGTGCTGTTTGTATCCGGTCAAAGTTGGCTTAGTCTCATCACGAACAGTCTTATTGATATATGTCTTAATATGCTCACGATGACCTTCTAGCCCCTTATCAAAGTCTTTATGTGCAGAATTAAACGCAGCAGTGGCAGCATGCAGATGCTTTTTAAACTTCTCGTGATGTTCTGGAGACATCTTAGCGTGTTGTACATCGTTTCTATTATCAATACGATGAACTTCTGGATGATCTTTGAAATGGCTAAGATCAGGAGCATAGTCTGGCTTCATGCTAGCAAAGGTTTTACCTTTATAAGCGGTATGAACTACTACTCCAAGCTTGGCCTTTTCAATCTTCTTACCTTCATCTGAACCATGCTTGGTTGAATAGGTAATAGTATTAGGTTTGAAATGGTATTTACCAGCATGAGTATCAACATCACCTTCTGGATTAGATTTAGACTTAATACCAGAGTGCATTAAGTCACCCTGATAAACACCAGTTTTTGGAGTTACCTTTGGTAGGTGCTTTAACGCATGCTTGAGTTTGGTAACTAGACCAGGAGCATGTCCGTGGTTTCTTTCGATATCTTCTGGAGTATGGTTAATCTTTGGATCTTTATTCCACGCAGACTTAGATGCAACAAAGAACTTGCCGGTTTCTGGATGATGTCCAAACACAATGGATGGAGAGCCATCATACTTGGTCATCACGGTTGTGTTGTTATGTTTACCGTGAAGCTTATCATGTGTATCTTGAAGATTATGGAATGCATGGGCAAAGCCTTTGTCACCAGCATTGATAACATGGTCTTCCGCATGCTCTAGATGAGATAGTCTATCCTCTGATGCAGCTGCTTCTGATAGATATAATTTAAATGAATCCATTGTGTTTAATCCTGTTAACTGTATTCTATACTCTATTTATCTCATTCAACTTTAGCATATGGTCCTGAAAGATCCGACTGAGAGGAAGCGTATGTAATGATAGATGAGATTAGTACATCTTTAGGATCATCAGTAGACTTCCATTTACGAGGCAATGTAACACTTAGCATCAGCTGAATGATAGCGCACCCCATAAACTTACTCAACAACCACTCCTCATCTTTTTCATTAGCCTTCTGAATAAAGACTTCAGGTGTTAATTTTGGGCTATCTTTAGTATCTAATTGCATATACATTACATACAACGCTTTAAGAAACTCTTGTCTTGAGTTCTTAATAGCTCTTTTAACATCATTGATTTCCGGAGCGGTCACCTCAAACTTTGTACGAAAGATAGGGGCAATAGCACCATAGGATATCTTTCCTTGGCTGGCGTTTGTGCCTTTTATTTCTCCCTGAAAAGATGGAAATGTTCTAAACTGAATTTGACCATCTTCTTCGAAGAATATAAAGGTATCTTTTGCATTAAAAAAGCCAGTTTTTCCGACCGTATAACTCTTATATTTTATCTTCTTTTTCTTCTCACCGATATTATAATACTTAAACGAAGCTGTTCCTATCATCTTTTTTAACGAGATACCAACTATATCTTTACTCTTTATCGCATCGTACATAACAGCATTAAAGTCAGCAAGAGTAGTTGCATTATAGAAGGGTATAGAGGCCCCTTTCGATGATAACATATAGATGTCTGCTGGAGACCATTTATTAATATCACCAAAGATAGAACCTTCTTGTTTGTTAAGATTCTTAAAATGCTTTTCTAATCCTTGTACCCATTTTGATTGTCGATGAAAGGTTGCATTCTGTATATACAGATTGTCCTTAATAGCCTTAGCTCCAATCCTGCTCGATTCAATCCAATCCTCTGGAAGCTTGGTCATTAATTCTTCTAGAGAAGCTGAAACATCAACTTTCTCATACGCTTTTACTAACGAGTCTTTCTCCGTATTACCATAAAGAAAGAGCGCCTGAGCGTAAAGAGCTTGAGCAGATTCACCGAGGTCAGTTACTTCTGATCCAGCACCTGAGCCCCCACCTCCTCCAAACTCAGGAGTCTTTTGAAGCTTATTAAAGGAATAAGTATTTCCCTTATCATCAACTAGCGTGATATTCTTTACAGGTACTTTATTTTTAAGAGCCTCTCTTAATGGCTCGTTATCAACCAGTACTACTTTAAGTCCGTTAGTAAGAACAAAAGGGTCTTTTGTCTCTAATTTCTTAAGAAAGGTAGTAACTCTTCCTTCCCTTTTATACATCTCATCAGCACCAAGACTAGACATTTAATTCTCCTAATAAAAAAGCTTCTCAGGATATTTAGGTCCATGAGAAGCTTTGTAAAGAATAATGTAGTGTTTACTTTTTATCGATGTATTCAGTAATTGCAGCTGCAATCTTCTGCATTGAGCCAACCGGAATATACATGTCCCAAGATCGAAGGATATTACCAGTTTTATTTTCTTCGTCCCACATATCTAACACATCGAATTGTCCTACTTTAGATACTCGAACAAATCGCATATAATCGTCACCTTCGAATACTAATTTCTTAACTACGTTTTCAGCGTAAGGGTTTTCTTTAATCATAGGCCCAAAGCCCTCCCAGTATTAATTTGTCCACCTTTGTAATCTTCACGCAAGTAGTCTCCTAGAATTTCAAAGCGAAGAGCTGAATCTTCTTCTCCTCGCTTCTGGAGTACTTCTTGAGCTTCTTTACAAAAATTAATAAGTGCAAATGCATTAATATGTATGCCTGAATCTGCACCTGATGCTTTATGATACTTACCTGGTCTCTGATTGCTCATCCCATTCTTCTCCATTAATCTCGCGGTAACTACCCTCAACCCAGGAAAAGGGTACTTCTAGAGCATCAGCAATTCGCTGAATACCCCAATCAGGGTGCGATCGAATGCATTCTTCAATATCAATAATAAGATCACCCATCCTAGACATATTAGCTCCCGGTAACAAGTTCGATAACGGCAGGGTTGTTCTTACGTGGTGCAAACTGTTCGATGAAGACGTGATGAGTATCACCAGATGCCTTCATTACATTCTCAGCTGCTCGCCAAAGATCCCACCACTGGAGGTTACCTCCAGGAAGAGGAACAACTTTACCTTCATAAGCAAGCTCTCGTCCCTTGATACCAGACAGATCAAAGATATTATCTACTTCAAAGATGGACCAGACAGACATAAAGCGATTGGCATCGCGCACTTTCTCATAATGCATCGAACGCGAGTCAAAGTCTTTTGTTTCTTGCTCATATACATCAGCAAGTCCTTCGGTTAGGTGAGCATTGATCCTCTTCAGTTCATCTACCACCTTTTCATTAACTACACCATCTATCCTCTCAATAAGCGAGAGCAGGTTGCAACGTGCATTGTGGATGCTAGAAAAATTATCATGCATAAGAGTATACTTGCGCGACATAACATCACTCCTTATCATATTGGTTGTTCGCTAAGAGGAATACGAACAATAAAAGATATGCGATTGAAGTTCTTAATATGGAAGCCATTAACACCACTCTTCTCTAGTACCTCAGAGATATCAGCTGCTAGGGAAACAGTATCCAAATTATGTATGTAACATTTTACAGTCTTACATTTTTCGTATCTATTTGTCCATATCATATGCTTTGGAGCTCCGTGCTTCTGCATTATTGAACGAACAATTGTTGTAGGCTTAATAAAAGACTTGACTTCCATTTTTCTCTCCATTCTTAATTTGTACAATGATTATATACTTCAAGCGAAAATAAATCAAGCATTAAACGACTGATAGGAAAGGCTCACACCAGAGCAGCTTCCTTGGATGATGTTATCCTTCACAACTGAGAACTCAAATCCTTTAGATCGGCCATACTCGATAGCCTCATCGAGAGTGTCACAAGCCTTATCTAGAAAGTAACCAAAGTTAGTCAGGAAGACGAGATACTTATTCACTGTAAACATATTAAACTCCATACTGAATGTTACGATTGAGATAGGCTTGCTTGCCTGCTAAAGTAGGCTCAAAACCACTGATACGCAGGATGCGCTTGATAGCTGCAGAAACGTATCCTTTAGACTCGAGAATACCAACAGGAGTCTCTCCTGCAGCCAAGCGATTGAGATACTCTTCTACTTCAAAGTTCTTGATAAGGAAGCTTTGAAAGCCAACCTTATCACCCTTTTGATATTTGAAGCGTGCAATAAAATCGCGCTTCTCACCATAAGTAAGATAACCGCCGTGATAGTTAAAACCATCTTTCACAAACTTAGTCATAATTAGTTCCCCTTGAAACCAGTAAAATCAACTTCGAAACGCTTACCATCTGCGAAGAATACATCACCAACCATTGTAGAACGAAGACCGTAAACGTTGCCGTTATAAACGGGTAACTCTGCTACTACAAGAGTATCTTCGGAGAAGTCAGAGTTGCTGACCATCTGACCATTGAACTCGAACGTTGCAGGACGGCTCCAGGACCCGTCGATGTTCTGAGTTCTGAAGAACGCATAGTTCAGTGCAGCGTTCAAATCACGTTTACCAGCGTCGATAACCGCTACGCGAACCATCTCGTTGCTGTCTTCACCTCTATGGAATACAGTTACTTGCATTTCGTTTCCTTTCACTTTCTCATTTAACATACGTATATTATAAGGGTGTGACGAAATTAAATCAACTGTTTTTTCCCGAAAACCAACACGAAAACACAACAAAAAACCCCTTGAAAATCAAGGGGTTAGCTGTATTGGAAAAAGCCCAATAAAATCAATAGGTTAGAACCCACGGAATCCGTGGTGTTTCTACATAAGAATCATTCTTATTTAGAATCCTTTGTCTCGTTGTAATCAGTATACACATCTCCGTTTTCTTGAATCTTCTTATCTTCATACGGTGATGCAATACGCCTGTAAAGTTCGAGCTTTACACACTCGATTACTCCTACAACCTCATTAATGTTGCTATAAGAGATTCCGCCCTTGTTCTTAATATATCTATCAACAAGGGTGGTAATTTGGTAGTTAAGCTGTCCTGGGGTTTGAGCGTAAATGACTCCACGCTCTTCTGGCTTCACGTATGGCATAATATATCCAATCTTTATTCTAAAGTATAGTCTCCAAAATAATCTTGTAGTCTATATTGCTCAATAAACTGCTTGAAAAGAATCTCTTCTTGTTCTTGAGCTTCTTTCTCCCATGGAAGTGTCCAGTACGTGCTGTTGGTATTGCGGTACATTTTGCCCTTCCATCTTTCATCAACCAGCTCTCTCTTAGCCATCTGTTTGAGATGTACCATTTCATGAGCTAGGGTACAGAATATAATAGCCTTATTTTCTACCGGCTTAAGTTCTATCTCAAACCATCTTTCATTATAATCTCGCGACATCCCATCGCAATAACCGTAAGCGTCGAGTCTAGGATTTAAGACTAAGTCTACTACAATATTATCAGCCATCTTTTTGTTAAGCAGTTCATACCCATAAAACTTTGCGGCTGTAATGAGTTTGTTTTTGAAGTCGATAGAGCCTTTACCTTGAACTGTCACTTCCATAGAACCACCGTGGCGTGTTACGTTTAGTCCATTTAGCGATTTCCACTTTACCTTTTTTGTAGTATTCATGATAGCAGTCCTTGGATTGGGTTGATATCTGATATTGTAAAGGCATAGCAGGTGTAGGGTCAGTCAAATCACCCAGCTTGATGTTCTTAGGAGGAGTCTTAAGAACTAAAGCTAGTTCAGAATATGTCTTGTGTTGTTTTTCATATCGGTATGTATATTCGTTAGCTAGCGCACAAAACAGATTATGCAACCACCTATAATTAGAGTCAGATTGTCTGGTCCAAATGCTGGAAGGGTGGTTAATATGCGTTGCTTTATATACTCGAGTTTCTCTCTCATCTTGAAGTCTCCATCGTTTAATCGAACGTCCGTTGGAAGTTCTATCTAGATATTGTACCCCATCGAGAACTCGATGGGCGGTAGACAATAACTGAGCGTACTCAACTATCATCTTCACTACATGCTTATCACAGTGCTGTTCGGCGCACTGAATAGGATCTTCATCTAGATAGAAAATATTCACTTGAACTCTTTTCCATGGTCATCGCACCCACAATCATCATCGTTCTTGGGTACATCATTATCTTTCGGTTTAGCTCTTTCAGTAGCTGCCATAGACTCACCCATACTAGCAGCTGTAATATTATGAATGTAGCTGTTCACATCCATACTATGACTCATATCAAATGGTGGAGTATTCTGCTTAGCCTGTTCATTGTTGACTAATTGTATATTACCTTCAAATTTAAATCCAGCTCCGTATAGGAAGAGTTGAAACTCTCTAAGCAGCTCATTAATATCATCTGAGATAATTTTATGGGCGATTTCTCGTTTAGTATTGATAGCGGAGTTAGGACCCACATCACGGTAATTAAATTGAAATTCATTAAACATTAAACTTTTCTCCCAAGAGTACTGAGATCCATATCGTCAGGAATATATTGATAACCACCTTTATTCCAGAGAGGAGCAGTGCGCTTCTTCTTACGCTCGACCTCCTCTTGAGCTAGTTGCTCACGACGAACCATTTCAGGATCATCATATTTTACTTTTTGTACAGGTGTAGTGGCGGTGAATGTCGTAATTAGACTAGGATACTTAGCACGATGTTCAGCTGCACGACGCGCATTCTCTTCCCATGCGTAGTCGGTTCTTAGAACACTCTTACTAGTGCTAGTTGGTACTTTTGCAGTACTAAGCGTCTTGCCGTACTTCTTATCGAACCATGCGTTCTGCTCGGCAAGCATCTTCTGAGCGCGCTCTTTTGCGCGCTTAGACTTCTTAGTTTTACGTGAGGATTGATTAGTATAGATGATCACAATAATCTCCATTATTAGAGATTATATTATAGTATATGTAAGAAAATAAGGCAAGCAAAAAAAAGACCCAGTCACATTGCTGTGCTGAGTCATGTAGTTAGTGTATAGACGAGAGGAACCCCACCTGCTGTAAACAGCTTACTCGTCACTTCCTTCGCTATCCGATGCGCTTGCCTCTTGCTAGTATGCAAATATACACCTATAATTTATTGTTATGGTAGTATATTTAGCTTACGAGAAGTTATCGAATACAGATTTATCGAACTTTTCCGCTTTTTGTCTGTCTCCAGGACGAGGCTTATCAGGTGTAGGAATATCATTAATGATATCATCTTGAGCGCCTTGCTCTACATCAAATAGTTTCATCTTAGGTCTATCTACTCCAATAACAAATCTCTTATTCAAGTTAGGATCAGAGTAGCGATTCTTCAGCTGCTTGACCAGGTATTGGCCGAGTGTTTGAAGCTCTTCTGTAGAGATGATGGCGAACATGAAGTCCGCTGTCGCAGGGAGGCCAAAACTTTCCGACGTATCTTCCAGACCAATATCCGAGCTTGTAAAACCTGAACGTGTAGTCTGAGTCGCCGATACAACCGGGACGTTAAACTCAACGGCCAGACCTCTAAGCTCCTCCGCAATAGATTTAATATACGTGTACGAATTAACATTCGCGCCATGTTTTAACCTCGATGATGCACAAATGTTCAGATAGTCAATGTAGATGATATCTGGAACAAAGTTACGTTTAATTTTCAGCTCGTTCAAAAGATGTCTAAAGTTAGCCGACCCAGCTGACGAAGTCGGATATTCTTTAATAATTAGCTTACCAGTAGTCTTTTCTTTTGCGCGAGTAATCTTCTTCTCGTATGCATCTCGAGGAAGCATTGCCAATTCATCTACTGTAACATTTAGAATATTTGCATCAATACGTTCAGCGATTTTCTCTTCAGACATTTCCAAGGTAATGTACAATACATTATGCCCGTTTAGAAGATTACTAGCTGCACAATGACACATGAACAGGGACTTACCAACACCAGTACCAGCTAGAGCGATATTCAAGGTCTTCTTAGCTAGACCTCCCTTGGTGATATTATTAAAGTAAGTCAGATCAAAAGGAATCTTATTCTCTACACGATGATAGAAATCATATCGCTCAAGAAAATTATCAAAGAAGTCATGCCCAATAGATGTATCAAAAGATACAGACAAGGCGTCTGCAAGTAGTTGAGGAATTCCCCCTTTACTCACATTACCTTTATCATTGCCCATTATCTTAATAGATTTAGTAATGGCGTTATAGAGCGCGCGATCTTGGCAGAACTTCTCGGTATTATCTAACAGCCACTCCATCTCAGTAGATGGATCAGCCTTAAGGTTAGTAATAATATTCTTACATTCTTTGAACTGATCGTCAGTAAGAGAATCTACACGACCGAGGTCGATGAGCAATGCCTCTTTAGTAGGAAAAGCATTATATTCATCTACGTACGTATTAATTAGCTGAAATACGGTTCTGTCATTGATGTCTTGAAAATACTCTGCACTTAGAAACGGAATTACCTTTCTTCCATACTCAGAGTTATCAATCAAATGCGAAAGGATTGTACTTTCCATCATTCGGTTTCAGCCTCCAGCTCACCCAACTCTTCTGCAAGCTGATCATAATCAGCCATTGACACAGTACCTACAGAATACTTAGACTTAATAAATTCTCTAAAAGTACTATCTTGAAGAATAGGCATCCAGAACTCTTTAGTATCGGTATCAGCTGCTCTTATTTTGTTGCCAACCAGTTCTCCAGTCGTCTTGTCAACTTTCTGATACCAGCCGTTAGACGGCTTAGTAACGTGGCCACTTTCGAGAGCAATATCCAGCAAGCCAGACCACTTCGAAATTCCACCGTCAAAAGACACTGTGATAGGAATCTTTGACTTCTCCTGAACATATCTAGACTTCTCCACGTTGATAATAAAGTTATACCCTACAAGCTCGGAGCCATCTTTATCCTGTTGACGTCCAAGAATCCAGATAGTGTCAGCAGAATAGTAAATGCCAGTACCACCACCTACTACATCTTTAGGAAACATTCCAATTTCTTTATAGGTATGATTAACCACTACTAGAGGAATATCCTTGATAGTAAGATGCGGAGTTACCATGCGGAAGAGAGACTTAAGCTGTTTAGCACGAGACATATCAGCCACAGACTTACCTTCCAAAGCATCTTCAACCTCCTTGCGCGATGCTAGATTACCAACAGAATCGATAACTACAATTACTCGATCATTACGATCTATGTTATTAAACTGAGCCATAATATCGTGCTTGAGCTGCTCGATATCAGTAATAGGAGTATGAAGCACACGTTCAGGGCTAATGCCAAAAGCAGAAAAATAACTTTGCGGAGATCCAAATTCTGAATCGTAGAATAGAACAATTGCATCATCGTACTTCTCCAAATAAGACCTTGCCATTAGCAGAGCAAAGGCAGTCTTGAAGTGTTTAGACGGACCTGCAAGTACAGTCAACCCAGGAGTAAGACCTCCATCAAGTCGACCAGATAGTGCCACGTTTACCATAGGCACTGAAGTTTGAATCATATCTTTAGCAGTAAAGAACCTCGACTCAGAGAGTACAGCGGTATCTTTAATGGTAGAGTTCTTTTGTAGTTTAGCCATTAGACTCATTATCAACTCCTTGTTTAAAGTCAAACCATTCACAAATTTCTAGCATAATAGCATCTTCAAGACATTGTTTAAGATAATTCTCATCAGGGGTTTCGGTGTGTTTATGAGCGCGACTCATACCATACGCTACTCCTTCTTCAACACATTTCACCAATAGTTTATAGGTATTAGGTACTAGCATTATTTCATCTCCATAATAGACTTCTCATCAATCTCTATTATACCGGCTTTCTTTTTTTCTTTCAACTGTTTTGTTTTAGACACCCATAAAGGATCTCTTTTCTGTCGTGTCGTTGAAGACTTTGGAGGTTGATGAGTTGCATTGGAATCTTGACTTGGTCTCACCAAACTTATGTTCGCTGCTACTAGCAATAGCACAGCCAACGGATCGAACACAAGTACTAGTATTATAATTACCCATCTTACTGCTGCCTCCAGATGTTGTTGTGCACCTTCCCCGTAAATTAAATCGGCGATATATTTGATAGGCCCTACCTCAGCTATTATTTTTGCATTCTCTTTTTTGAGAGGAACTAATTTTTCATTAAGCTGTTGAATTGTTTTTGAGGCTTGATCTATCTCACCGTTGAGTCCGTCACGCTCTTTCTTTTGCTTGGTGCGAATAAAATTTGCATCTTTAGCATTAGACTGCTCTACAATAGCATTTAAAGAGTCGAGAGCTCTTTGAGCGTTTTTAATTCTTCTATTTTCTTGATCAATTTGAAGTTCTATATTTTGAATGACTACCGTTTGATCAGATGATATAGTTGTTTGTTCAATATGAGCCTTTGAAAGAAATCCAAATATACCCATCGAGGTAATAAACATCAGCACTACAACAGATGTGGCGAGGTAGTACTTAATAAGTT